>SXGR01046655.1_pt1 | contig 98697 bp, 95 predicted proteins | sample 3174711 | NCBI WGS metagenome assembly SXGR01 (sample SAMN11356860, study PRJNA531348) | freshwater metagenome | isolation source: freshwater sample F1-60 | place: China: Fuxian Lake, Yuxi | collected 2017-12-25 | reverse complement strand
CAGGCAGGCGCTCTAACCAAACTGAGATACGACCCCAATTTTCTTCACAATAATACCACTTTAACATATCGCATAAAAGAATTATTTAATTATTCATCTACATTCATAGCTAGAGCATAAATTATTTTAGTTGATTTGTTACATTATAAGAATAGTTTTTCTATTTTCAAAAATGACAAACAAAAATTTTACAATCGAACGAAAAAATAAAATTACTCGTCTTCCCAAAAGAGGGCATTACGACGAGAAGACAATCCATTCAATTCTAGATGAATTGTCAGTTATTATTTTATAAGATTTTTTTAACTTTTGTTAAACTATTATCTTTTTATAAAAAAATTAATTTTGTAAACTCTTTAATTAAAAAAAATGACAAAAACCGTTGGTGTAATTGGAGCTGGAATTGGAGGTCTTGCATTATCAATTCGATTAGCCAATCAAGGGTTTAAAGTAACCATTTTTGAAAAAAATAGTTACCCAGGAGGTAAATTGAGTGAACTTAAGATGAATGGATTTCGATTTGATAAAGGTCCATCATTATTTACTATGCCCGCGCTAATAGATGAATTGACTAATTTGCAAGGGAGCTCGCATAAATTTGAATACCAGAAATTAAAAGTCATAACTAACTATTTTTATTCAGATGGAACGCAACTGAAAGCATCTGCTAATGTTGAAGAATTTGCAGCGGAAGTACATTTAAAATTAAATGAAAATAAAGAAACTGTTTTAAAACACATGAAGCGCAACGCTTTTTATTTTAAAACTACCGAAGATTTATTTTTGAAACAATCGCTACATCAGCTGAAAAATTTCATTAATCTTAAAACAGTAAAAGGTATATTATTTGCCCCGTTCTTGGGTTTAATGAGTACTATGAATAAAAAAAATGAAAAAACTTTTTCGAATCCAAAAACGGTACAGTTGTTTAATCGATTTGCAACTTATAACGGTTCTAATCCTTATAAAGCACCTGCCTTAATGAATATGATTTCGCATTTAGAATTTAATTTTGGTGCTTACTTACCTAAAAAAGGTATGCATCAAATTACAACACATTTGGTCAAACTAGCAGAAGAAGCTAATGTGGAAATTAAATATAATACAACTGTTGAAACCTTAAATGTTGAATCTAATAATAGGATTGCCTCCATTAAAAGTAATGGTATCACTTATTCCTTTGATATTGTGGCAAGCGATATAGATATTCATGCACTCTACAAATATTTATTACCAAATTTTTATACCCCAAAAAAGCTAATTCAACAAGAAAAATCCAGTAGTGCCTATGTTTTTTATTGGGGAATAAACAAAGAATTTGCAGCATTAGGGTTGCATAATATTCTGTTCAGTGATGATTATAAAAAGGAATTTGATTATTTGTTTTCAAAACAATATCCAACAGAAGACCCTACTATTTATATCAATATTACTTCAAAATATTGCAAAGATGATGCCCCAGAGGGTTGCGAAAACTGGTTTGTAATGGTAAATGTACCGCACAACAAAAGCGAGAGTGTAAATTATGCCGCAACAATTAGAAAGAATGTAGTTGACAAAATTAATATGATGCTGAAAACAGATATTGAAAAATATATTATTAGCGAAAGTACTTTAAATCCAATTGATATAGAAAACCAAACATCTTCTCTAGGCGGATCACTATATGGTAACTCTAGCAACAATAAATTTGCAGCATTTTTACGACATGCTAATTTTTCGTCAAGTATTAAAAATTTATTTCTTGTAGGAGGAAGTGTGCATCCAGGAGGAGGTATTCCGCTATGTCTTTTTAGTGCAAAAATAGCCAGTCAACTTATAGTAGAACAAGAAATGAAATGAAAAAAACATACGAATCATATTTTTTATATTTCTTAATTCTGGTCTATATTTCTGGCTCGATTGGGTTTGTAGTCAATCCTTCTTTTTTTAGTCCTTTTACACCTTATACATTATTACTTACTTGTTTCGTTTTTTTAATTCATAGTCCCTTAGCAGACGAAAAATTTATAATTGCGTTTTTTTCGATTGCGTTTTTGGGTTTTATTATTGAAGTAGTTGGTGTGAAAACTGGATTAATTTTTGGAAAATATTCGTACGGTGACGGATTAGGCTATAAATTTCTTAATGTTCCTCTGGTCATTTCGATCAATTGGGCAATGCTTATTTGTGCTGGAATCAAAGTAGTAAGTCGTATCTTTGCAAACAAAATAACTGTTTTGGTTGTGGCTGCTTTACTCGTAACGCTTATTGATTTACTTATTGAGCAAGTGGCACCGAAACTTAATTTTTGGCAATTTGAAGGTGGGCTACCTGATTTACAAAATTATTTGAGTTGGATTGGCGTTGCTTTTTTTACATCTTACTTTTTTTACCCTACAATTATAAAAGGCAATAGTACTGTCTCTTTAATAATATTGATTTTACAAATTATATTCTTCACCTTTTTATGTATATTTATTTAATATGGAAATAATAATTAATTCTAGCATAGTTTTAGTCACTTTTATACTAACAGAATTTTCTGCTTGGGCAAATCACAAATACGTAATGCATGGTTTTATGTGGTATTTTCATGCTGATCATCACAAAAAAGACCATAAAAGCTGGTTTGAACGAAATGATTTGTTTTTTATCATCTATGCCGTACCAAGTTGGTTGCTCATAATGTTTGGAATGATGAACCAATATGCCTGGTACACATGGGTTGGTTTTGGTATTTTATCTTATGGTATAGCTTATTTTTTTGCACATGACCTGATAATTCACCAACGCTTCAAAGTATTTACCAAAACAAAAAATGTATTTGTTTTAGCATTGCGTCATGCGCACAAAATGCATCACAAAAATACTGGAAAAGAAGGTGGCGAAAGTTTTGGAATGTTAATTATTAAGAAAAAATACATTCAAGCTGCATCAAAACAGTCTAAAACCCTTTACACATAAAACATTGTGCGTATGGATAAATATCTTACTCTTTAGTTTAAAATTTGCACTTTAGCTTTTGTTTATCTTATAGATTATTCATTGGCTTTACCTAAAATTAAACTATCAAATGGAACATACAAATGCTATCAATTGCCCGATTTGTAAAAAAACCGAAACTTCTTATTACATGTCAACAAATGCATTAATGCATGAGCCAAATAATGAGCTTTATGTTTTTGATTTATGTAATAATTGCGAAACAGTGTTTCTAACAAATCCGGTAGTGTCGGAAATATTAGAGGAGTACTACACCGAAAACTATTTACCCTATAGAGGTTCTTTAGCGTGGGGAAAGTATTTTTCCTTTGTAGAAAACAGTCAAAAAAACTTGGATTTAAAGCGAGTTAATTTTGTAAAAAAATATCTTAAAAAAAACGAGCCTAATCTTACTGTTTTAGATGTAGGATGTGGTAATCCGAGTTTTTTAGAACTTTTGCAACAAAACTCAAAAGTAAATTGCACTGGAATTGATTTTTCAGATTCGGGTTGGAAGGGTAAAAATTACCCTAACTTAGAACTTAAAAAAGTTTCTATTGAAGATTATGATACTAAGACAGAATTTGATGTAATCACGCTGTGGCATTATTTAGAGCACGATTACAACCCGTATCAAACTATTGAAACACTCTATAATTGCCTAAAACAAGGGGGAAAAATAATTATTGAAATACCTAATTATAAAAGTATAAGTGCAAAAATTCAAAAATCATATTGGCAAGGATGGCATAGTCCAAGACACCTGTCATTATTAACAAATAAAGGTTTTGCGCTTTTGTTTCCCAAAGATAAATGGGATATTAAAAAATATTTGCAATACGGAACCCTTGATGCGTTTACCCTATGGTGGCTTGGTAGAATGGAAAAAAAAGGGATAGATTGGTCGGGGAATATGTCTAATCATTTTTGGATGCTTGTTCTTTTAAAAATGATTACATCCCCTATTTTCGTCTTTGAAAAACTATTTCCGTTGGGCGTACAAATTTTAGTGGTTGAAAAAAAATAATCTGATTTACAATCCTAAACCCATTCGAAATCAATTTATACCCATGAGCCAAATAACTACTTGTACATTTTTTAAATTGGAATCTTTTCCCAACAAACTTTGGGCATTGTCCCAAATGCAATTAGGACATTCTCATTTCAAAAATATTGTAGGACTAGTGTTCTACAAACTATTAGGTTCAGGTGCTGAAAATGGTTTTAGTTCGAAACCAAACTTTGGCACGTATGCATTATTATGTATTTGGGAATCAGAAATACATGCTACTGATTTTTTTAAAGAAAATTCATTTTTTAACAATTATAAATCTAAAAGCGCTGAATCATTTACCGTTTTTGCACATGCAGCAGAAGCCCACGGAAAATGGGATGGAAAACAACCTTTTGTTTCTCATGCTACTTTGGCTTTAGATAAGCCAGTAATGGTTTTAACGCGAGCTAGTATTCGGCTTTCAAAATTAATTTCTTTTTGGAGAAAAGTAGGTCAAGTGAGTAAAAGTTTAGAAGGTTTTGATGGGTTAGCGCTATCCATTGGTGTTGGCGAATGGCCTTTAATCCAACAAGCAACTTTAAGCATTTGGAAAACGCAAGCCGAAATGATCGATTATGCCTATAAAAATGAAAAACATAAAGAGGTTGTTCGTCTTACCAGAAAACTAAAATGGTACAAAGAAGAACTATTTGCAAGATTTATTCCCTATAAATTTTTAGGCCGCTGGAATGATAAAAATGTTGAGAATTTTTTAGAGCTCTAATCCTATTTTATTCAACTGTTTGAGTAGTGAAGTCTGTAGTTATTAAAAAACTGCTGTTTTTGATCAACTTGTTTTTCACTAAACATTGTTACTTGAAAAAGAGTTTTAACTTTTTTCATTAACCCCAGGATTAATGCTAGGGTTATAGCATAAAGCACAAATCGGCTTCAGCCATGAAATTGTTTTAATCATACTTCTACAAGTTCGTCTGTGTCAGTCAGGTTCAGGACTCAGTCGCAAATCCTTCTTTTTTATGATACTTATCTTTATTTTCAAAAATGACAAACAAAAATTTTACAATCGAACGAAAAAATAAAATTACTCGTCTTCCCAAAAGAGGGCATTACGACGAGAAGACAATCCATTCAATCTTAGATGAAGTGTTAAGTTGTACAATAGCATTTACGAAAGATGGAATTCCTTTTCAAATTCCTACAATATATTGCAGAATTGGTAATTCAATTTTTATTCATGGCTCTGTTGGTGCTGGATATATGCGAGTTATGGAAGAAAAAAATACTCTGGTAAATATTTGCGTTCACATTTTAGACGGATTAGTTTTGGCTCGATCAGCTTTTCATCAAAGTGCAAATTATCGATCGGTTGTAATTTTTAGCCATGCAAAAGTTGTAAAGAATAGAAAAAAAATTATCAAAGTTTTAGAAGAACTCACAAACAGAATTCATCCAAAACGTTGGAGCGATGTCCGTGAGATAACCGAAAAGGAATTTCTTGTTACGAGAATTTATGAATTTCCGATTGAATCGGTTTCTGCCAAAATCCGAACTGGGCCGCCTATTGATGAAGAATCTGATTACAACTCGAAGTTTTGGGCTGGTGTAATACCGCTTGAAACTAAAAGAGGGAAAGTAATTCCGGATCCGAGATTAAATCCGAAAATAAAAACGCCAAAATATTTGCTTGGTTAATTGTCATTGTGAATCCTGATTTGTTGGGATGAAGCAATCTCAATAAAAAAAAGATTGCTTCACTTCGTTCGCAATGACTACCCAATTTTGTCATTGCGAGGATCCCGACTTGTCGGGAGACGAAGCAATCTAAATTGTGAATAATGCAAAATCATTCTTCGATTTCGAGTAAAACACTTTGTTGAGAGTGACATTATTTATTCAAATGCTTAACCCTTTTTGTTGTATGTTTGTATTCTATGAAATTGATTAAATTATTTTTTTGGATAAATATTTTTATTTTTACAAATCTTTTTGCTCAAACGGGAAGTGTAAGTGGATATGTTTACACTGAACAAAACGAACCGGCAGTTGGAGCAACAGTTTTTATTAGTAATTTAAATTTAGGGAGTAGTTGTAGCGAAGTCGGTTTTTTCAAAATTGAAAATATTCCTGCTGGAAGTTATGAATTACTTGTTCGTTCAATTGGATATGAGCAAACTGAAATTCCAAAAGTTACAATTAAGAATAATGAAAATGTAACTGTCAGAATTTATTTAAAAACTTCTACTGTAGAAATGGAGCAAGTGGAAATTTCAGCAATTAAACGACAACCTGTTGAAGATGCTCGAGTGAGTGTTCTATCTCTAACTCCACGCGAAGCAAAATTTTTACCCGGAAAAGCTGAAGATGTTTTAAGAAGTTTAACTGCATTTCCCGGAGTTTTGGCAGTCTCTGATTTTTCATCTCAACTTGCAATTCGAGGTTCTGGTCCGGACCAAAATTTAATTTCAATTGATGGATTCGAAATTATAAATCCATATCGACTTTATGGTTTCATTTCAATGTTCAATCCTGAAACTGTAAGTGAAATAAGTTTACAAACTGGTGGCTTCCCTGTAAAATTTGGAGATCGGCTTTCGGCAGTTCTCGATGTAAAAAATAGAGAAGGGATATCAAATCAAGTTGTGAGTGGAAAAATAAATACGAGTATCACAAATGCGAATTTAATTTTTGAAGGATCGTTGCCGTTTGATGCTACTTGGATTCTTTCTACGAGAAGAACTTATTATGATTTAATTTTAGGGCCGATTATTAAAACTCTAAAATTTGTTGATGGCGATGTTGCTCTTCCACATTTTACAGATATTCAAACAAAAATTGCATTTCCAATTAACCAGTATAACAAAATAATTTTTAATGGAATTGGTTCAAACGATGCAGTTAAATTTATGTCGGGCAGTAGTTCGCCTCGCCCGGGGAGTATTAGTATTGAAGATGATTCGAGAAATAATTTATTGGGAATGACTTGGCAGTTTACTCCGACAAAAAATATTGTTTCCCAAACACAATATTCGTGGTATCAAAATCAGGGCGTTGGTGCGTTCGATGGAACTTTTATTGATCCTTCTCAAAACACGGGAAACTTAGAAAAATTTGATACAACTGGAATTCGTTTTTTTTCTTTCGGTGTTGATTACGATTTCAAATATATAAAGTCAACTGTAAATCATAATACAATAATTAATTTAGAAGGACATTCATTTGAATTTGGAGGAGGAGTTGATTATCTGACAACAACTCAAACTCAATACATTGAATATGATTCGACGTTTAAAGATTTTATCACTAATGTGCGAAGGTTTGCGCTTCCAACAGATTTTAGTTCAACATTAGATTACGATCGTTTCAATTTTTATTTTCAAGATAGAATTCAAATATCGCCACAATTTTATATTCAGCCAGGAATAAGATTTGATAATTATAAAATCATGGCGAAGTCGCACATTTCTCCAAGAATAAATTTTTCCTATTCGATTGATAATTTAACTACACTTCGTGGTGCATACGGAAATTATTTTCAATCTCCCGGAATGGATAAACAGATATCAAATCAAAATTTACAATACACTGCCGAAACATTTTTAGAAATTGATGCAGAAAAGGCAACTCATTACATTTTAGGAATTGATCGAATATTGACACAAGAGTGGCAACTTAAAACGGAAGGATATTTAAAACAATTCACAAGTTTAATTGTTCCTGAAATTTTAGTTGGAAAAGTTTATAAGTCAACAATAATTCCTGGAAAAGATATTTATTCGCGCGAAGGTTGGACAATTCCTATAAAAGTTGATGGTGATTCAATAACTCGAAAACCTGTAAATGAAGGAGTTGGTGTTGCTTATGGGATCGAATTTTTTCTGCAAAAAACTCAAACTCAGTCGGAAGATGAAATAACGGGATGGATAAGTTATGCTTGGGCAGTTGCGGAACGTGAGCGTGATGGAATACGAACGCCATTTATTTATGATCAACGGCACGCAATGAATATTGTTGGAAATTATAAATTAGCAGAAAATTGGGAATTGGGAATAAATTTTACGCTTCGATCAGGAAGGCCTTACGCAGAAGCAATCGGACTTAAACCACGAATCAGTTCAAAAAATGATACAATTCTTACAGACTCAAAAGGGAAAGTAATTCTCGATATCGAATATGAGAAGAAAACTCTTTCCGGAAGATTGAAACTTTACCATTCCTTAGATTTAAGAATTACAACTTATCCGCGCTGGTTTGGTTTGCCTTGGTCATTTTATCTTGATGTTACAAATTTATACAATAATAAAAATGAACAACAAAAAAGTTTTTATATCGATAAGGAAACTAAAAAACTTGAAGAGCGTATAATTTATGGACTGCCGATTTTTCCGGCAATTGGGATGAGTTTTACTTTTTAACTTTTATCTTTTGCAGTTTGTTTAAGCGAAAGTTTTAATAAATTTTCGATAGTCATTCCACTATTTTTATTTTCAGAAAGAATTTTTATTACAATACTTTCAGATTTAGATTTATTATATCCAAGTGAAATTAAAGCGTTGATAGCTTCGCTGCGAATAGAAGGGGAAGTTATTGTTGCAGAAGTTCCAAAATTTAATTTCAACATTTTATCTTTTAATTCTACAACTAAACGTTCTGCAGTTTTTCTTCCAATTCCCGGAGTTGATGTTAAAGCTGAAATATCGCCGATACTTATGAAATGTTGAATTTCATTTGGCTTCGATCCCGATAAAATTGTTTGAGCGATTTTCGGACCGATTCCGGAAACTGTAATTAAAAGTTTGAACATTTCTCGTTCTTCTTCAGAAATAAATCCAAAAAGTAAATGTGCATCTTCTCTTACAACTAAATAAGTATAAATAAAAACTTCAGAATTAATTGAAGGTAAATTTTCAAAAGTAGAAATTGAAATGAAAACAAGATAGCCAACATTATTCACTTCAACAGAAATTTCTGTTGGCGATTTTTTAATTAATTTTCCACGAAGTGAAGTTATCATTTTACTTTCTCAAAATAACTTTTTCAGGATGTGCTTCAATGTAAGTTTTCCAATCAATAAACCTTTTTTTAGTTTGCGAAGTTCGTTGTGCTTGGCAAAGTGCAATTGCCAAAGCATCTGTTGAATCAAAATACTTTGGAAGTGATTTCAATCCAAAGGTTTTAACTATTATGAATAGGATTTGATTTTTCGAAGCATTTCCATTTCCGGCAACTGCTTTTTTAATCGAACGAGGGGAGTATTCAAAAATTGGTAAATTATTTTGTGCAGATATCAAAAGTAAAGTTCCCCGAACTTCGCCAATTCTTAATGCTGATTGAACATTTTTGCCATAAAATGCAGTTTCAATTGCAATCTCATTCGGTTTATATTTTAAAATAACTTTTTTCAGATGTGTGTAAATATTATTTAAACGCTCTGGCATTTGTTGTTTTGAAGAATTTTTAATTACACCGACATCAATTAATTTATATTTACGATTTTCATTCGAAATAATTCCATAACCTGTAATTAGCGAACCGGGATCAATTCCAATTATAATCATTTAAGATTTCTCAGAGATTTTAAATGTACGTATTTTAAGTTGTGGCAGAGTTCTGTCGTTATAATTATTTTCATCTATCGTGAAAAGAATATCGAAATAATTTCCTTTTCTTGCCAACTCGAACAATTCAATATTATCGAATGCAATGCAATCTAAAAATCTCTCTTTTGTTCTAATTGATCCTTTGAAATGTTTTTCTTTAAGTAATTTATAATTACTGAAGGAAATATTTTTTGAGACGAATGTTGGCGGCATATTTCCAGGGCCGTAAGGTGCAAACCTAAATATTGATTTTAAAAAAGTAGAATTAATTTCATCAAGTGAAATTTCTGAATCTACAATTTGTGTTGGAATTCTTTGATCGGGAAGAATATTATTTTGAAAATATTCCGATAAAGTATTTCTAAGTAAATCAATTTTAGAAATTTCAATTGATAAACCAGCAGCCATTTGATGACCACCAAATTGATTCAATAAATTATTTGCATTTTGAAGAGCTTCATAAATACTTACTTCAGAAATACTTCTGCACGAACCTTTTGCAACTCCATTAATATTTGTGAGTATAATTGTTGGCAGATAATATTCTTCAACTAATTTTGAGGCAACAATCCCAATAACACCTGGATGCCAGTTTTCATTATAGAGAACAATTACATTTCCATTTTGTAAGTATGGATTATTCTCGTACAAAGATAGAGCTTCTGCAAAAGTGTCATCTTGAATTTTTTTTCTATTTATATTTTCTTTTTCAAGTGTGTCAGCAAGATTTATAGAATCTACATTTGTATCTGAAATTAAAAGTTCGACAGCTCTCGTAGCGCTTCCGAGTCGTCCGGCAGCATTTATTCGCGGAGCCAATCCAAAAACAATTTTTGTTGAGTCTAATTTATTTCTATCAATATTGGCATTTTCAATTAATTGCTTGTAACCGGGACGAGGCGATTTCTTCAACAAATTTATTCCAAGTGCAGAAAATGTTTTATTTTCGCCAGTCATTTGCACAATGTCTGCCGAAATTGCAACTGCAACAAAATCCAAATACTGCTCTAAATTTATATTTGAATTTAATTTTTGATGAATTCCCTGGATTAGTTTAAACGCAACTCCGCAACCACATAAGAATTTGAAAGGGTAGTTACAATCTTTTTGGAAGGGATCGAGAATTGAAATAGCAGGAGGAAGAATTTCAGCAGGTTCGTGATGATCGCAGATAATTGATTCAATCCCAATTTGATTTGCGTATTCAATTTTTTCAACATCTCTTATTCCACAATCTACTGCAACAAGTAATTCTACACCACATTTTTTAGCTTCATCAATTCCAATTTTCGAAATTCCATATCCTTCATTAATTCTATCAGGAATATAAAACGAAACATTCAATCCAAGCTCGCGAAAGAAAAGATAGAGAAGTGCAGTTCCATTTGTTCCGTCAACATCGTAGTCGCCATAAATCATACAAATCTCTTTTTTATTTATTGCATCGATAATTCTGTTGACCGCTAAATCCATTCCCTTCATTAAAAAAGGATTGTGCAAATCTTTAAAACTTGGCGCAAAATATTTTCTGGCTTCATCATAGTTATTTATTCCACGTTGAATTAATAGTTTTGCAATTAGATCAGTGGTTTGTATTTCCTGTGCAAAAATTTTTATTTTCTGCTTATCAGGATTTGGAATTTCCTTCCAACGATAATTTTTAAGTTTCGAAGGGTTCATAAAATAAAATAATAAAATGTCATGGAAGGTTTATCGATAAGCCGAATTCTGTCTATCTGCAAAAGCAGAGAGGCAATCATTTCTCTTGGCGCTTCATTACTGAAACGCTCCAGCGACCTACCCATCAAGTTTATCTTTCGATAGTTGAGCGAGAAGCTCTTCTGTTGTTTCCAACAAACAGGATTTACATGGTCTTGCTCCAAGTGGGGTTTATCGAGCATTGCACATCACTGCACAACCGGTGCGCTCTTACCGCACCTTTTCACCCTTACCTCGATTTTACAATCGAGACGGTATATTTTCTGTGACACTATCCGTAAGCTTTCACTTCCTGGAAGTTATCCAGCACTTTTCTCTTTGGAGTTCGGACTTTCCTCTCAATCGGTTGCCCGTTTGAGCGATTGCCTGACAAACCTTACCACGACTTATTTACAAGTTACGATAAAATGTTTAATTGATTTGCTTCGGCTGCAACTTCGGTGCTGACAATAATTCTTCCACAATGGCCGCATAAATATAGCTTTTGATTCGTTCCGATTTCCATAACATGTTGTGGTGGAATTCGATTATTACAACCACCGCAACAATCTTTTCTGATTGGTGCAATTCCTTTTCCTTTTCTTGCAATTCGGATTCGATCGTATCGATCTACAATATCTTTATCTAATCTGACTAAAATTTTTTCTTTTTGATGGTTTAAATTTAATTCTTCATGTTCAGTTTCTTTTGAAAGAATTTCCAATTCAGCTTTTCTATCATTCAAGTTTAATTCAACTTCACCAACTTTAGTATTTAAAATTTCTATATCCTGAACGATAACTTCAATAATTCCTTCCGACTCCAGAAATTCTCTTTCCAAAGTATCTATTTGTTCAGTTGAGTAATCAATCTCTTTTGTTAGAGCATCGTATTCTCTATTATTTCTAACGCTAAATTGTTGCTCACGATACTTTTCAATTTTTTCTTTAAAATCTATAATATCGCCATCTGATCTTTCGCGGGAAATTTTTACATTATCAAGTTCAGTTTTTTTATCTGAAATTGAATTGTGTAATAAAGTAAGATCAGCTTCCAAAGAACTTACGACAGCTGGCAAATCTCCTTTTTGTTCATGCAATTCTTGCAAATTTGAATCGACTTGTTGTAAAGCATAAAGCATAACTAATGTATCTTTCAATTTTAACTCCTTTATAAGTATGAAACTGGATTTTTCATTTTGTGACTGATATGGACTTTTGATGTTTCTTTATGGTTATAAATTATTTTTTCAAGATTTTTTTGTAAAGAAGGAAGTACGTGATGCTCGGTTTCATAATGTCCGGCATCAATTAAAAGTATTTTTTCAGAATATTCCTGAAATATATGATATGAAATATCTGAAGTAATAAATGCGTCTGCTCCTTTTTGAATTGCATTAAGCAAATATTTCGAACCCGATCCACCACAAACTGCAACTTTAGAAACTGAAGAAATATTTCCTGAATAACGAATTGCTGAAACTTTGAGTTTATTTTTAACAAATTTTAGAAATTCAATACTTTTCATTTTCTTTTTTAAAGAACCGTAAGCACCGAGTCCAAAATTGTGATGAGTATTATTTAATGAAATTATATCGTAAGCAATTTCTTCATACGGATGATTTTCATGAACAGCTTTAATAATTTCAGAAATTTTCCATTGTTCAGTTAAAATTTCAATTTTAATTTCTTTAGCATATTCAAGTTTCATTGGTTTACCAATTGCCGGTTTCGAATCGGATGAGCCACGAAAAGTTCCAGTTCCTTTTGTTCGAAAACTACACTTGTCATATTTCAAAAACATTCCTCCACCAACAGAATGAATTGCTTCAGCAACTTGTTCAACATTTTTTTCAGGAACGAAAACAATAAATTTGCAAAGTGAATCTTGAAGAGGAGCTAAAATTTTAATTTCTTTTAAGTCAAGTAAATTTGCAAGTGTTGTATTAACGCCACCATTAACACTATCGAGATTTGTATGAGCGGCATAACAAGAAATATTATTTTTTAATAACTCAATTGTGAGTTTCCCTTGAAGTGTGTTTGAGGTAATTGATCTCGCTGGATTAAAAAAAAGCGGATGGTGTGTAATTATTAAATTTGCTGATTTACTTTTTGCTTCTTCAATAATTTCTAAATTAAGATCGAGAGCCAATAAAATGTTTTGAATTTTTGACTCAACTTCACCAACTTGAATTCCTACATTATCTTTTGACCAAGCTATTTGAGTGGGAATCCATTTTTCGAGTTCAAAAAGTAATTGTTTAATAGTCATTAAATAAAAAATCCCGTTTTCTGACGGGATTGTGAACAAGTAGCTTTAGTTAAAATTTGATTAGTTAGAATATTTTTAGGTTTTCTCTTTTTTATTTTCATTTGCACGGTGCAAATTTACTCAATCAATCACTTAAATGCAACGAACATTAAATAAATCTCTTTCTTGATTATCCTTTATTAGTTTAATAACTTTGCAGTCTAAATGATAACTGAATACGGCATTTCTACGTTTGTTAAAATTACTTTAATCCTTACAATAATCACATTGGTAAGTTGGTATTTTATTGATAATCAGCTTTCTAAAATAATAATCTCAATTTTCGTATTATTATTTTTTCTTTTCACACTAAATTTCTTTCGTGATCCTGCAAGAACTTCTCCAATTGGAGAAAAATATATTATTTCGCCGGCAGATGGTGAGGTTATTAAAATTGAACAGATTGAAGAGGAAAAATTTATTAAAGGTAATTCAGTAATGATTAGCATTTTTATGTCCCCTTTAAATGTTCATGTAAATCGAAATCCCATTGATGGAAATGTAGCGTATTATCAGTATGTTTTAGGTGAATATTTTGCTGCGTTCGAAGATAAAGCGTCACTGAAAAATGAGCAAACGCACATTGGAATTGAAAACAAATTTGGCAAAGTTTTTTTTAAACAAATTGCCGGATTTGTTGCGCGAAGAATTATTTGCACTTTAAAGGTTGGCGATTCAGTTAAAGCCGGAACAAGATTCGGAATGATTCAGTTTGGTTCGCGAGTCGATGTTTATCTTCCAGCTACAGCAAAGATTAACGTTAAAATGAATGAAAAAACAGTTGCAGGCGAAACTATACTTGCAGAATTTTAATTAAAATGAAAATAACAAGAGCAGTAGTTCCAAGTTTATTTACAATTCTAAATATGTTTTGTGGATTTCTTTCAATCACAAAATCCAGTGAAAAAGAATTTGCGATGGCTTGTTGGTTTATAATTGCAGCAGCAATTTTTGATTCACTTGATGGAGCAATGGCTCGGTTAACAAAAACTTCAAGTGAGTTTGGTGTCCAGATAGATTCACTCAGCGATATTGTTTCATTCGGTGTCGCTCCGGCATTTCTAGTTTATCAATTAAGTTTATTTCAGTTTGAAGTTTCTGGAGTAATTATCAGTTCATTATTGATGGTGATGGGTGGAATTCGGTTGGCAAGATTTAATGTGCAACTTGTCGGTTTTGATAAAGATTATTTTACCGGTTTAGCAATACCTTTCGGCGCATTATTTATAATTACTTTTATTCTAAATTTTCTTGAAGGTAATATTCTTAATCCAACAGCAGAAAATTTTTTAATTCCACTTATAATAATGACCTCACTTTTAATGGTTAGCAAAGTCCGTTACGAAACGTTACCAAAATTTACTAGAAGTGATATTCGAAAACATCCTTTAAAAATTATTGGATTTTTAGCTGGAATAACGATTATTATTTTTACGAAAGGAAGTGGAGCTTTTTACATTTTACTTTTTGTTATTCTTACAGGATTAGTTCGACATTTAATTGTTATGTATAAAAATCAACAATTTGAAAGTAAACCAGAAGAAGATATTTCCAGTTTAGATATTTAACTATGAATTACAAAGCCACAATAGAAATTATGCTTCGCGAAACAATTTTAGATGTTCAAGGAAAAGCAGTTGAACAAGCAATTCGTACATTTGGTGATAATGGAATAAATAAAGTTCGTGTTGGAAAAAAAATTACTTTTTCACTTTCCGCTGAAACACAAATAAATGCTGAAAATGCTGTAAAAACTATTTGTGAAAAATTACTTGCAAATCCTGTAATGGAAGATTTTAATTATCAAGTTGAACAACTAAATCAAAATTAATGAATTCTAAAATAAATTTTGGAGTTGTAGTTTTTCCTGGTTCGAATTGCGATTTCGATGCTTATCGAGTTGCAGATGAAATTCTTCAACAAAATGTAAAATACATTTGGCATAAAGATTCCACACTTGGAGCTGTTGATGTAATAATTCTTCCTGGTGGATTTTCTTATGGCGATTATTTACGAACTGGAGCAATTGCTCGATTCTCTCCGGTTATGCAAGAAGTTGTAAAATTTGCAAAAAATGGTGGATTGGTAATTGGTCTTTGTAATGGATTTCAAATTCTTACCGAGTGTGGATTATTGCCGGGAGTTTTAATGAGAAATAAATCTTTGAAATTTATTTGTGACTTTGTTAATCTTAAAGTTGTTACAAAAAATACCCCATTTACTTCTGAATGTTTAGAAGATGAAGTTTTAAAAATTCCAATTGCACACGGAGATGGAAATTATTTTGCAGATGAAGAGACACTTAAATCTTTAAAAGAGAATGATCAGATTGTATTTCAATATTGTAATAAAAATGGTGAAGTTACAGACGATTCAAATCCAAATGGAGCAATTCAAAATATTGCAGGAATTATTAATAAAGAAAGAAATGTTTTAGGAATGATGCCTCATCCTGAAAGAGCGGTTCGATCAATTTTAGGTTCGACAGATGGTTTAAAAGTTTTTAATTCAATTGTAGAAAGTTTTATTTTTCAATCATAAAAAAATTAAAAGGAGCATAAAATGCCAAATTTAGGAACGTGGGAAATTGTTTTAATAGTAGCGCTTGTGTTAGTTTTATTTGGTGCAAAAAAAATTCCAGACTTTGCACAAGGTTTAGGAAAAGGAATAAAAGAATTCAAGCGAGCACTAAAAGGTGATGATGCTGATTCTTTAGATGATAAAAAGAACGATAGCCAAGGAAAAACTAAATAAATTTATAGCTGTTAATGCTCGACAATATTGGTTTTAGTGAATTAGTTTTTATTTTTTTAATTGTGATTGTTTTTTTTGGTCCGCATAAAATTCCGGAAATAGCACGTACACTTGGGAAACTTATTTCTCAGGCAAAACGAGCATTCTCAGATGTCGAAAATGAAATCAAATCTCACAGCGAAAATAAACCAACTGAAAATTTAGATACAACAAAAAATAAAGAAAATCCTCCTTCAGAATGAATCCCGAAACTTTATTATCCTACGATTCATTTTTAAATCAAAAAGATAAAAATGAGAATTCGGTTAGCAATTTAGTAACTGAATATTTGGAAAATATTTCCAAGAGAAAATCTTTAAATGCATTTCTCGAAGTTTTCAAAGAAGAAACAATTTCATCTGCAAAAATAATTGATAAAAAAATTAAAGAGAAAAAAGAAAACTCACTTGCAGGTTTTGTAATTGCAGTTAAAGATATAATTTCGATTAAAGGGAAAAAATTAACTTGCTCATCAAAAATTCTGGAAAAATTTGATTCCTTGTACGACGCAACAGTAATTAAAAGATTAAAAGAAGCAGACGCTATTTTAATTGGAAAGACAAATTGCGATGAATTTGCAATGGGTTCATCTGGCGAAAATTCTGCATTTGGTCCAACACTTCATCCTTTGGACGAATCAAAAGTTCCCGGAGGTTCGAGTAGTGGCTCAGCAGTTGCAGTTGCTTCAAAATGCTCGCTAGGTTCGCTCGGAACTGACACAGGAGGTTCAATTCGACAACCTGCAGGGTTTTGCGGAATAGTTGGATTAAAGCCAACTTACGGTCGTGTCTCTCGATTTGGACTTGTCGCTTTTGCTTCTTCATTTGATCAAATCGGAACGTTCACAAATAACGCGCGAGATGCTGCAAGAATTCTCGAAGTGATTGCCGGACATGATCCACTTGATTCAACTTCTTCAACAATTCCTGTTCCAAAATATTTAAATAGAATGAATGGAGATTTAAAAGGATTAAAAATTGGATTGCCAAAAGAATATTTTGAAGAGTCATTAAATCCGGAAATTAAAAATTGTATTAATTCGAAAATTGAATTTCTAAAATCCAAAGGAGTAACTTTTGTTGAAGTTTCACTTCCGCATACTGAATATACAATTCCAACTTATTACATTTTAACAACTGCAGAAGCTTCATCAAATTTAGCGAGATACGATGGTGCGAGATATGGTTTTCGTTCAGAGAAAAATGATTCAATGGAAAATATGTTTGCTAATTCAAGAAGCGAAGGATTTGGAAGAGAAGTTAAAAGAAGAATAATGTTGGGAACTTATGTTTTGTCTGCCGGTTATTATGATGCTTATTATAAAAAAGCACAGCAAGTTCGTCGGTTAATTCAAAATGATTTTCTTGATGTTTTCAAAAAAGTAGATTGCTTGTTAACTCCGATTTCACCGACAACAGCATTTTCAATTGGTGAGAAAATAAACGATCCACTTCAAATGTATTTAAGCGATATTTATACAGTTTCAGTTAATATTGCAGGTTTGCCCGGAATAAGTATTCCTGCAGGAAAAGATAAAAATAATTTACCAATTGGATTGCAACTTATTGGTAAACATTTTGATGAACTAACACTTCTCAAAATTGCAGATGTTTGCGAACAATAAATTAATTAATAAAAAATAATATGAGCATTTTAGTAAATAAAAAATCAAGAGTTTTAGTTCAAGGAATAACTGGAAGTGAAGGAACGTATCACTGTTCACAAATGTTATTATACGGAACAAATGTTGTAGCTGGTGTAACTCCAGGAAGAGGAAATACTTTTTACAAAGGAAATGAAAAAGATTCTTTTCAAAGGCCAGTCGAAGTTTTCAACACAATTGAAGATGCAGTTGCAAAAACAAAAGCAAATGCTTCAGTAATATTTGTTCCTGCAGCTTTTGCATCCGATGCAATTTTAGAAGCAGTTAATTCTGGAATTAAATTAATTATTTGCATCACCGAAGGAATTCCAACAAAAGATATGTTGAGTTTAATAAAATATGTTAAACAAAGTGGAAGCGTGTTGATCGGTCCAAATTGTCCCGGAATAATTACTCCCGGAGAATGTAAAGTTGGAATTATGCCAGCATTTATTCATAAAAAAGGAAATGTCGGAGTTGTATCGCGAAGTGGAACTTTAACTTACGAAGCTGTTTGGCAACTTACTGAAAGAGGAATTGGACAATCAACTTGTATTGGAATTGGTGGCGATCCAATTATTGGAACTCAATTTATAGATGCAATTAAATTATTTAATGAAGATCCAACAACTGAAGCAATTGTTATGATTGGAGAAATTGGTGGATCTGCCGAAGAAGAAGCTGCAGCATATATTAAAAAGTTTGTTAAAAAACCTGTAGTTGGATTTATTGCCGGACAAACTGCACCTCCAGGAAGAAGAATGGGACACGCTGGTGCAATTATTTCCGGTGGAAAAGGAACTGCTGCTGAAAAAATTCGAATAATGGAAGAAGCAGGAATTGTTGTTTGCAATAGTCCCGCCATGATTGGTGAAACAATGAAACAAGTTCTTTCTGAAAAAAGAAAAATAAAAAACGGAAAGCATAAAATTAAAATAAAAACAAAAAGTAAATCACTAAAAATTTCAAAACTAAAAAAGAACTAAGGAGCTACTGTGGCAATTGAACGAACATTATGTATTATGAAACCAGATTGTGTAAGAAAAAATCTGCAGGGAGAAGTTTTATCAAGACTCCAAAAAGCAGGATTTAAAGTTTTAGGATTAAAACAAATTCGTCTTACTAAAGAAGAAGCTGGCGCATTTTATGGAGTTCATAAAGGGCGTCCATTTTACGACGGACTTGTAGAATTTATGACTTCCGGATCTTGCGTGCCAGTTGCACTTGAAAAAGAAAATGCAATTTCAGATTACAGAACTTTAATTGGAGCGACAGATCCAAAAGATGCAGCTGATGGAACAATCCGAAAATTATTTGCAGACAACAAAGGTGAAAATATTGTTCACGGTTCTGATTCTGTTGAAAATGGAAAACATGAAGTTAATTTCTTTTTTGCAGAGAGCGAATTAATTTAAATATTTAATGAAATCTTCCTGGAAAAAACTCTCAACAGAGATTCTTCACAGGAATAATTGGTGGTCCTATTTTGTAGATCGTTTCAATGGAGTTGGAAACGATAATTTAAAAACTCGGGAATATCATTACGTTCATACAAATGGTTCAAGTTTAATAATTCCTGTTAATAACGATGGAAAAATAATTCTTGTTAAACAGTATCGTTATCTCAACAAAAAGTTTAGTATCGAATTTCCCTGCGGAGGTGTTAAAGATGATCACACTTTTATTGAAACTGCCGATTTAGAATTACAAGAAGAAACAAAATTCAAATCTGGGCAATTAACTAAAATTGGGGAATTTAATCCATTCAATGGAGTTACAGATGAAATTTGTAATGTCTTTATGGGGACTAAACTTTCTGATTCGTTTTTAGAATCAGATGATACCGAAGAGCTTGAAGTTCATTTTTATTATCCAGATGAAATTAATCAACTAATAAGTTCAGGAGAAATATGGGACGGAATGACAATTGCCGCTTGGGGAATTGCAAAAGTTTACTTTCAGTTGAAGTAAAAATTTATATATTTTATATGTAGAATTTATGACAAATAAAATTTTGACTCTAAAAGAATATTTTCAGAAGTATGATGAAAGTGTAAATGATCCGAAAAAATTTTGGGGATCGATTGCAGAAAGTCATCTGTGGCACAAAAAATGGGATAGTGTTGTCGATTGGTATTTTGGAGGTAAAGATGCGCCGAATGTAAAATGGTTCGTAAACGCAAAATTAAATATCACTGAAAATATTTTTGAAAGAAATCTTCCTCAGCGTGAAAATCAAATTGCTATTATTTGGGAACCGAATGATCCGAAACAAAAAGAAATTAAAATAACTTACGGCGAGTTATTCCAAAAAGTAAAACAATTTGCAAATGCATTAAAAAAAATTGGTGCAAAAAAAGGAGATCGAATTGCAATTTACCTTCCAATGGTAATCGAACTTCCGATTGCAGTACTAGCTTGTGCAAGAATTGGTGCGATTCATTCAGTTGTGTTTGCCGGATTTTCTGCGAACTCGCTTTCCGATAGAATTAATGACGCTCAATCAAATATTGTAATTACTTCTGATGGTGTAAATAGAGGAGCAAAAAGAATTTGTCTAAAATCAATAGTTGATGACGCGCTCAAAACTTGTCCGACAATTAAAAATTCAATCGTACTTAAACACACAGAAGAAAAAATAAATTTTGAATCTCCTCGAGATATTTGGTGGCATGATTTAATTAAAGATGTGAGTTTAGAAAATAAAGCTGAAGTTATGGATTCTGAAGATACTTTATTTATTCTTTACACGTCGGGCTCAACGGGAAAACCAAAAGGTGTTTTGCACACAGTTGCCGGTTATATGGTTTATGCTGAATATACTTTTAAAAATGTTTTTCAATACAACGAAGGAGATATTTTTTGGTGTACTGCAGATATCGGTTGGGTAACTGGACATACTTATATTGTTTACGGTCCACTTTTAACCGGAGCAACATCTGTTATGTATGAAGGAATTCCAACTTTTCCCGATGCTGGAAGATTTTGGGAAACAATTGACAAATATAAAGTAACACAATTTTATACTGCGCCAACTGCAATTCGAGCGTTAATAGCACAAGGGAGTGAGTGGGTTACAAAACACAAACTTGATTCTTTGAAAGTTTTGGGAACTGTTGGTGAACCAATTAACGAAGAAGCTTGGAAGTGGTATCACGATTTAGTTGGAAAAGGGAATTGTCCGATTGTTGATACTTGGTGGCAAACAGAAACTGGTGGAATTTTAATTTCTCCACTTGCAGGAATTACACCAACGAAACCTTCATTTGCAACTTTACCTTTACCGGGAATTCAGCCAGTAATAGTTGATCCCGATGGAAAAATTTTAGAAGGAAATAATGTAAAAGGAAATCTTTGTATAAAATATCCATGGCCAGGAATTTTGCGTACAACTTATGGTGACCATCAAAGATGTTTTAATACTTATTTTGCAACTTATAAAGGATTGTATTTTACAGGAGATGGCGCAAAACGTGATGAAGAAGGTTATTACAGAATTCTCGGTCGCGTTGATGATGTTATAAATGTTTCTGGACATAGAATTGGAACGGCAGAAGTTGAAGATGCAATTAATCAACATCCAAAAGTTCACGAATCGGCAGTTGTTGGTTATCCACACGAAATAAAAGGACAGGGAATCTATGCATTTGTAACTTGTGAAAAACTTACAGATGAGGAAAAGAAAAATATTGAAAATGAAATTAAAAATACCATCTTAAAAGAAATTGGTGCATTTGCAAAACCAGATTTAATTCAATTAGTAAGTGGACTTCCAAAAACAAGATCAGGTAAAATAATGCGTCGCATTCTTAGAAAAATTGGAGAAGGGGATGCAACTAATTTGGGAGATATTTCTACACTTCTTGATCCGAATGTAGTTGAAGAAATAATAAATGGTGCGAAAGTTCAAATAAAAAAATAAATGAAATTAAAATATTTACTTTTAATTTTTTATTGCAGTTCAGTTTTAATTAGTCAACCTTCACAAATAATTCTTGGTGCTGATAAAATTGTAAATGAAGAAAAATCTTTAATCGCCGGAAAAAAAATTGGAATCGTTACAAACCACACAGCCATATTAAGTAATGGCAAACATTTAATTGATGCATTAAGTAATGATCCGGAAATAAAAGTTGTCGTGTTATTCGGTCCTGAACATGGAATTCGTGGCGCGGAATCTGATGGCGCTAAAATACAAGATACAATTGATGAAAAAACCGGAATTCCAATTTATTCACTTTACGGAAGTAGAAATAAACCAACTCAAGAAATGTTGGCGGACGTTGAAATTTTATTATTTGATATTCAAGATGTTGGTACGAGATTTTATACTTATCTAAGTACAATGATTTTATCAATGGAAGCTGCAGCTGAAAAGGGAATTCCATTTATTATTTTAGATCGACCAAATCCAATTCGTGGAACTGTTGTTGATGGGCCGATTCGGACAGATTCTTTAAAATCATTTGTTGGTTGGTTGCCAATTCCAATTCAACATGGAATGACATTTGGTGAACTTGCATCACTTGCGAATAATTCTGGCTGGTTGAAAGATAAATTAAAAGTAGATTTGAAAATTATAAAATTTGATGGATGGCGTCGGTCAATGTGGATAGATCAAACTTCATTAAAATGGATTTCACCTTCTCCAAATATGAAGTCATTAAAAACTGCGACATTATATCCGGGACTTTGTTTAATTGAAGGGACAAATGTAAGTGAAGGTAGAGGAACTGAAAATCCATTTGAAATAATTGGTTCGCCTTGGATAAATGGAGATCAACTTTCAAGCGAATTAAATTCTTATAAAATTCCTGGAGTTGTATTTCAGCCAAAAACTTTTACTCCAATTGATATTCCTGGAGTTGCCTCAAATCCAAAATATGTTAACGAAATCTGTAATGGTGTATTTATCAAAGTAAATGAAAGAAATTTATTTCAACCTGTAAAAACTGGAATTGCAATTTTAACAGCACTACAAAAATTGTATCCCCAACAACTCAAATTTTCGCAACGCAGATTCGATCAACTTGCAGGAAATTCAATAATTCGTGAAGAAACAATAAAGGGAAATTCTTATATTGCAATTAGTAGTTTATGGAAAAAAGAATTGTATAAATTTAATATCACGAGAAACAAATATTTACTTTATCTTGATTGAAAAACTTAATAAATTGTAAATAACAAATTTAAAAATTAAATAAGGAGCCTAAAATGAAAGCAACATTTTTACAAAAATTAGATTTAACAATTGAGCAAAATAAAATGCTCAATCATCCTTTTTATAAAACATGGAACGAGGGAAAACTTTCAAAAGAAGCATTGCAGGAATATGCAAAGCAGTACTATCATTTCATGATGGAATTTCCAACTTACATTAGTGCGACACATTCAAACACTCCACATCTTTCAATTCGACAGGAATTATTAGAAAATTTAATTGAAGAAGAAAAAGGAACTGAGAATCATCCAACTTTGTGGATAAAATTCTGTAACGCACTTGGCGTTACTTTAGAAGATGCAAGAAGTACAAAAATATTTCCGGAAACACAGACTACACTAAATGAATTTAAAAGAATAACACGTAACGGGACTTTTCAAGAAGGTGTCGCAGCATTGTATGCTTACGAATCACAAATCCCGGAAGTTGCAAAAGTAAAAATTGATGGCTTAAAAAATTATTATGGAGTTTCAACAACTGATGGTTTGAAATATTTTACACTTCATCAAGAAACAGACATTGAGCATTCTGTAATTGAAAGAAATATTTTACGTGAAAATGTTTACACTCCGGAATTAGAATCGAAAGCAGTTGCTGCAGCAGAATCATCTTGCAAAGCAATCAATACATTTTTAGATGGAATTTATTCTAGATATTGCGTTTCATTAAATTAAATTTTAATGGATTTAAAAAAACGTTCGTGGGCTGAACCATTTAAAATAAAAATGGTTGAACCTCTCCGAATGACTTCGCGAGAGGAACGAGTCATAGCGATTAGTGAATCCGGATATAATACATTCCTTTTAAAGTCAAAAGATGTCTATATCGATTTACTTACCGATAGCGGAACAAATGCGATGAGCCAAGATCAATGGGCAGGAATGATGATCGGTGATGAATCTTATGCGGGAAGCGAAAATTTTTATAATCTCGAAAAAAATGTTCAAAAATTTTATGGTTATAAATATTTAATTCCAACTCATCAGGGAAGAGGTGCCGAAAATATAATTTCCAAAATATTAATTAAAAATGGTGATTATGTTCCAGGAAATATGTATTTCACAACTACGCGGCTTCATCAGGAACTTTCCGGTGCAACTTTTGTTGATGTAATAATTGACGATGCACATGATTCCCAAAATCTTAATCCATTTAAAGGGAATGTAGATTTAAAAAAATTAGATTCTTTAATTAATAAAGTCGGTGCTGAAAAAATTCCATACATCTCAGTTGCTGCTACAGTTAATATGGCCGGTGGACAACCAATCTCGATTTCAAATCTTCGTGAAGTAAGAAAATTAGCTTCAAAAAATAAAATCAAAGTTTTACTCGATGCAACACGCGCAATTGAAAATGCATATTTCATAAAAATCCGTGAAGAAGAATTTAAAAATAAATCTTTAGCAGAAATTTTAAAAGAAATGTGTTCGTACACAGATGGCTGCACAATGAGCGGTAAAAAAGATTTGCTTGTAAATATCGGCGGATTTTTGGCATTAAACGATTTTGAAATTTTTGAAGAGGCAAGAAATATGGTTGTTATTTATGAAGGACTTCACACTTATGGCGGACTTGCCGGAAGAGATATGGAAGCAATGTCTCGCGGAATTGATGAAGCTGTTAGCGAAGATCATATGAAAGCAAGAATTGGACAAGTTGAATATGTTGGAAATAAATTAATTGAACTCGAAATACCAATCGTTCAACCAATTGGTGGACATGCAGTATTTTTAGATGCAAAAAAATTTCTTCCACATTTAAATCAACTTCAGTTTCCCGCACAAACTTTAGCAGCAGAATTATATCTTGAATCTGGAATTAGAGCGATGGAAAGAGGAATAGTCTCGGCAGGAAGAAACAAAGATACCGGAGAAAATTTTTTACCGAAACTTGAATTAGTTCGACTAACTTTCCCACGCAGAGTTTATACTCAAGCACATTGCGATGTTCTTGTTGAGTCCATTTACGAAGTTTATCAACGACGAAATGAAGTTAAAGGATTGAAAATGGTTTATGAACCAAAATATCTTCGATTCTTTCAAGCTCGATTTGAACCGATTTTATGAAAAAATTAGTTCTTTTAATTTTAATTAGTTTAATTTCACTTTATTCACAGCAAAAAATATTTACACTTGCTGATACTTTAAGAGGTTCGTACGGACCGTTTCGATCGAACAATGATTTAACTTATTATCATCTTAAAGTTAGAGTTGATCCTGAAAAAAAATATATTTCCGGAAGTAATATTATAAAATGGAAAATGTTAAAGGATGATAATCGAATTCAAATTGATTTATACGATCATCTTTCGATCGATTCAATAATTTGGAAAAATAAAAAACTTTTATATGAAAGAATTTATAATGCAGTATTTATAGATTTTCCTTCAGAATTAAAAAAGGGAAGTTTGCAAGAAATTGAATTTTATTATTCTGGAATAACTCTTGAAAAAGGAAGATTTGGCGGAATAACTTTCAAACAAGATTCACTTGGAAATCATTGGATTAATACCGCTTGTCAAAATATTGGTGCGAGTGTTTGGTGGCCAAATAAAGATCAGCAACCGGATGAGGTTGATAGTATGATGATGTCAGTTGAAGTTCCAGAGGATCTTGTTGATGTTTCTAATGGAAGATTAATTTCAAAAACAATTCTCGGTGATGGTTACGCTCGTTTTGTTTGGAAAATAAATTATCCGATTAATAATTATTCTGTTTCACTAAATATTGGAAAGTATGTTCATTTCAGTGAATCGCTGGATGATGTAACTATGGATTATTATGTGATGTCGTATAATTTAGAGCGGGCAAAAAATCAATTTGCTCAAGCAAAACCAATGCTCGCATGTTTTGAAAAATATTTCGGCGATTATCCATTTCCAAAAGATGGTTATAAACTTATTGAGGCACCATATACAGGAATGGAGCATCAAAGTGCAGTCACTTACGGAAATTTATTTAAAAATGGATATTACAATAAAGATTGGACCGGCGTTGGCATAAGTACAAAATTCGATTACATAATAATTCATGAAAGTGGTCATGAGTGGTTTGGAAATAGTGTAACTGCAAATGATATTTCGGATGCGTGGATTCAAGAAGGTTGGTGTACTTACAGTGAAGTTGTTTATGTCGAATGTATGTTTGGTTATGTAGATGCATTGAAATATGTAAATAGTTATAAACCAAAAGTTAAAAATTTAGAACCAATAATCGGTCCAAAAGGTGTAAATGTTTGGCCCGGTAATGATCAATATTTTAAAGGTGCATTATTTTTACACACTTTGCGAAATATTGTAAATGATGATGACTTATGGTGGAAATTAATTTTTGATTATGCACAAACTTTTAAATACAAAAATATTTGGACAGAAGATGTTATTAAATATTTTAATACAAAAACTGGAAAAGATTTTACGTCGATATTCGATCAATATCTACGATTCAAAAACATTCCTACTTTTGAATATAAATTTACAGAAAAGGGAACGGAAGTTCGTTGGGTAACGGATGTTGATTTTTTTTTGATGCCTGTTAAAATAGGGAAGTTGAGTAAAAATAAAGTAATTAATCCAACAAACGAATGGCAAAAAATTTTATACAGCGAAATACCAAAAGAAGAATTTATTGTTAGTGATATTTTATTTTATATAAATGCAGTTGAAGTAAAATAAATTTACACTTTTTATATAATAAGCCCGCTTAAGCGGGCTTATAGAATAACGGATAATAATTATTGAACGATAACTTCGGTTTCACCAAGAGTCATTGCTCTTGATTGTGTCCCTGCTGGAAATGATCCATCTTTTCCCTTCATTAACAAAGCTAATGGGCATAGAACAACACCAACGGCAACAGAGGTTCCTACACTTGATTCCCCTTTACTATTAACTGAACCCGACAGGTTGACCACAGATCCATATTTTTGTAAGTTGGCTAAGTAATCATTTAATCAAACTTAATACAAGGATAATTTTATGGAAGAGCAAAAATTGGTACCCGTGGTTGAAGAGTTTAAGGGAAATAAAGTCTTAGTACTTAATCCCGGCTCGAAGTTCCCATTTTCATTTGGAGCTGGCAAAGCTAAAATAATTCTCGACAACATCGAAGCAATTAAAAAATTTGTTGCCGAGTACGGAAAAAAAGATTAACTGTTAATTTATTTCGCAGCAATCCAAGCGGTACTCCACGCGTTTTGAAAGTTAAATCCGCCGGTTACTCCATCAACATTAATTACTTCTCCGCAAAAAAATAAATTTGGAAAGATTTTACTTTCCATAGTTTTAAAATTTATCTCTTTTAAATTAACTCCACCGGCAGTAACAAATTCCTCCTTAAAGGTAGTTTTGCCTGAGATTTTGTAAATATCATAAGTAAGAGTAACGGCAAAATTATTAATTTCTTTTTTACTTAATTCATTCCAAGTTTTATTCAAATTTATTTCTGATTTATTTAATAAGTATTCCCATAAACGTTTCGGGATTTGAAATTTAGGAGAGTTTACAATTAAAGATTTTTCTACAAGATTTAAATTTAATTCTTTTATAGTTTGTTCTTGATTTAAATTACCAATCCAATTTATTGCAATAAGCAAATTGTAATTAGATTTAAAAAATTCGTATGCAGCAAAAGCTGAAAGTTTTAAAACTGCCGGCCCACTAAATCCCCAATGAGTAATTAATATAGCTCCGACCTCCTCGAAATTTGTGCCAACAATTTTTATTATTCCATTTTTTACACTTAAGCCCATTAGTTTTGTAATTCCACTTTTTGTGAGATTTAAAGTAAATAAACTTGGAACCAACTCGTCGACTGTATGTCCGCAAAGTTTTAAAAATTGATAATTTCTTTGTTGATTAAATCCACCAATGCAACAGATAACTTTATCAGCTGTGAATTTATTTATTTTTGTAGTGACAATAATAAGATTGTTTTTACTTTTTTCAAGAGAAACGACTTCTTCATTTAACTTAATTTTAATTTTATATTTTTTAGCTTCTGATAAAAATAGATTAATAATAGTTTCGCTGGAATTACTTACGGGAAAAATTCTTCCATCTACTTCAGTATTTAATTTAACACCTCTTTGTTCAAACCAATTAATTGTATCAGTTACAGAAAATTGTGAAAAGACTTGTCGCAATTCTTTTTCACCACGAGGATAGTTTTTTACAAGTTCGTTATTTTCAAATGTACTGTTTGCCACGTTGCATCTTCCACCACCAGATATTTTTACTTTTGTTAATAATTTATTCGACTTTTCAAGTATAAAGATATTTGCATCTGGAAAATTTATTGCACTATTTATTGCAGTAAAAAAACCAGCGGCACCACCACCGATTACAATTATTGTTTTATTTGATTTCATAAAGTTATATTATATTAATATTAATTATATTAAAAAATGAAACTACAAAAACTTTCTCTAACTAAATGGATATTTATTGGTATAACTATTGGAGTTTTAATCGGTTGGTTATTTCCGAACTTCGGAGTTTCTCTTAAACCACTGAGTACAATTTTTATCCGACTTATTAAATCAATTATTGCACCACTTATTTTTTCAACTTTAATTATTGGAATTGCCGGACATGGTAATTTAAAACAAGTTGGCAGGATGGGATTAAAGTCATTAATTTATTTTGAAATAGTTACAACTATTGCTCTTCTAATAGGACTAGTTGCAGTAAATATAGCACAACCGGGAGTTGGAGTTAATCTTCAAGCAGATTCACATGTAGCAGATTTTGTTTCAAAAAAACAAACTATAACAGAAATAATTTCGCACATTGTTCCGCAAAGTATTTTTGAAGCAATGGCTCAAGGTGAGGTTTTGCAAATTGTACTTTTCTCTGTTTTATTTAGTATCGCACTTGCAATGATTGCCGATGAAAAACGAAAAATAATTTTAGGATTTTTCGATTCACTTGCAGAAACAATGTTTAAATTTACCGGACTTGTTATGAAGTATGCTCCGATTGGAGTTGGTGCAGCAATTGCTGTTACAGTAGGCAGTAAAGGACTCGGTGTATTAATTAATTTAGGACTTCTGATTTTAACTTTATATGCAGCATTAATTGTATTTGTAGTTTTCGTTTTGGGAGCTGTAATGTTAATCTTCCGAATTCCAATTAAAAAATTTATTGAAGCTGTGAAGGAACCTGCGATAATTGCTTTTTCAACAACGAGCAGCGAAGCGGCGTTACCAAAAGCAATGGAAGCAATGGAAAAATTCGGCGTTCCAAGAAGAATTGTTTCGTTTGTAATTCCAACTGGATATGGATTTAATTTAGATGGAAGCACTTTGTATTTGGCGCTCGCTTCTGTTTTCGTAGCGCAAGCTGCAAATATTCATCTCTCAATTGAAACTCAAGTTTTGATGATGCTTTCTTTGATGCTCACAAGTAAAGGTGTTGCCGGCGTTCCTCGCGCATCTTTGGTTATTCTAGCAGGAACTCTCGCTTCATTCGATTTGCCACTCGAAGGAGTTGCTTTAATTCTTGGTGTTGATGAAATTCTTGACATGGGAAGAACTGCTGTAAATGTAATCGGAAATTGTCTCGCCAGCGCTGTTATTGCTCGTTGGGAAGGAGAATTGACTGTTTGACGATGAGAATATTTTTCTCAATTATTAGCTACATTGTGTTCAAAGTATTTATGAAAAAATTTATTTTTATTTTTTTATTTTTAAACCCTTCCTTTTTATTTTCACAATATTATTACGGTGAAGAAGTTTTACAGCGATCGTTCGAACAAGTTGATTTCTTTTTTGTTCCGAATAGATTAAATCCATACGCATACGAAGGTTTTTCAAAAGCAATTCTCGGAATTATCGACGACCCAATTTTAAATTTAAATCTCAATCCTGCATCATTTAAATCCGACACTTCCGGAAGAAATTATTTTTATTTGGACTTTAGAAGTTTACGAGAACTTTCAAGTGAAAATAATGATGTTTATCCAATGACTGCATATGCAAGTGAATCATCGAGATTTGCACCTTCGCCATATCCAAATTATTTTACCTCAAAAAGAGAAATTCCCGAACCAATATTTTCTTTAGCATTATTTTCGAATAAGATTTTTGATTCACCAGATTTATTTTTTGGAATTACATATCAATTAATTTATCAAAATGAAAAATATTATGCTGTTCCGTACGATATTTACCGATCGGAATTGGGATATGATTATTCCGGAAAGAGTTTAGCGGAAATAAATAATTTCCCTGTAATTGATAAATACAGTGGAAGTGACAATATGCATGTTAACTCACACAAGTCAACTTTTTATTTTGGATATAAATTAGGTGACAATCTTCAGATTGGCACAAGTGTGTCTCGAACGACTTTAAAGAGAAATGGTACTTACGGTTCTAAAAATGTTTGGGAATATTCTAATACTTCAAATTCGTACTGGTATAATATGGAAACAAGAAAACAAAATTATAATCATTTAGATTATTCTTTTGGAATTGAAAATAATTTTGATGAAAAAAATAAATTTGGTTTAAGTTTTGGTTTGTTGAATGGAAAAGCTGATCAATTTTATAATGACTTCGATACTACAAGTTATTTATATGGTACTAAAAATAGTTCCAATTATGGTGAGAACTTTCACAAAAATAGTAAAGTTCAAAATTGGGAACAAAATGGGAAAACCAATTACGCTACTTTTTTTTGGCAGAATGAATTAACTTCAAGTCAAAAAATCAGATTCAACTATTTTTGGAGTAAAGAAAATACCGATCTAACTTTGAATTCTGAAATCGACGATACTTCAAAATATTATTACAATTATGTTTACACAAATAATTCAAATGAAAGTAATTCGTTTTATCATTTAAAAGATTCAAGGACGGGAAGTGGAATTAGAAATGTTAATTATGTAAGAATTGGCGGAGTTTATGATTGGAAAGTTAATGACGTAACCAGAATTGAAATTGGTATGAATTATGAGGAAACAAACTCAACAACTTCAACTACCGAACCTGTTAGTGCGTTACGGAATTCTTATTCTTCTTCAACTTATAATAACAGTACAACTACTTCAAGACAAAATATTTCTGAGTCAAAAATACTTAATTGGGATTTTAAATATGACAGAACTAATATTCATATTCCAATTATTTTTCATTTTAACGAAGGGGAAAAATATTCTTATTTATTCGGATTCAACCGACAACTTTCGGCTTGGGTAATTAACGATAATGTTCTCGCAAATTTTAATTACAAAGATGAGACTCTAAATGGGAAGAATACAAAAAAAGAAAATTATGGTGAAAGATATACAACTCCCGAAGAGAATATTTCAACACTCACAACTTCAATATTAATTGGAGGTGAATTTTCTTCTCAAGAATCATTTACATTACGCCTTCTCTTTTCACCAACTATTTCAAGAGATAATTATTATGGAAATATGAATGGTATTCAATTTAACTGGTGGCTTGGTTTAATATTGAGACCATAAATTAAGAAGCGAAAATTCATCTAAACAAAAAAAGGAATAAGTATGAAAAAAATAATATTACTATTTATCATTATATCAATTCCGTTATTCTCTTCTGTTAAATTTAAAATTTCATTCCCAAAAAAATTAACAAACGAAGCTCAAGATGGAAGATTATTACTACTTCTCGCAACTAACGACAAATCAGAGCCACGATTCCAAATAAGCGATGCACTTTCAACGCAATTAGTTTTTGGAATTGATATTGATGGGATGAAACCGGGAGAAGAAATAATAATCGATGAAAACGCATTCGGGTATCCAATTGAATCGTTAAAAAATATTCCTGCGGGAGAATATTTTGTACAAGCAATTATAAATAGATATGAAACTTTTAATTTAAAAACCGGACACATAGTTAAACTTCCACCAGATAAATGGGAAGGGCAACATTGGAATACAAAACCTGGAAATTATTTTAGCAAACCTCTAAAAATAAATTTTAATTCTTCAAATAATCAAACAATTTCAATTTCTATGGAAAATGAAATTCCACCAATACAAGAACCAAAAGAGACGAAATATATAAAACATATTAAAATGGAAAGTAAACTTTTAACAGAATTTTGGGGAAGGCCAACTTTTATTGGCGCACATATTTTATTACCAGAAGGATTTGAAGAGCACACAGAAGCAAAATATCCATTGATGATATTTCATGGTCATTTTCCATCCGACTTTGGTGGATTTAGAGAAAATCCTCCCGATCCAAATTTGCCTACAAATGATTATAGCGATAGATTTAAAATTTATGGTTACAATAAAATTGTACAAGAAGAGGCACATAATTTTTATAAAACTTGGACGAGTAAAAATTATCCAAGATTTCTGATTATTGAAATTCAGCATGCAACTCCATATTATGACGATTCATATGCAGTAAACTCTGCAAGTCAGGGACCTTATGGCGATGCAATTACTTATGAACTAATTCCATTTATCGAAAAAAAATTTAGAGGAATTGGCGAAGGTTGGGCAAGATTTTTATATGGTGGTTCAACTGGTGGATGGGAAGCACTTGCAGCTCAAGTTTTTTATCCCGATGAATATAATGGTTGCTTTGCAGCTTGTCCCGATCCAATTGATTTCAGAGCGTTCACAACTGTAGATATTTATCAAAATAAAAATGCTTACGAATACGAAAGTCAATTTAAAAAATTGGATCGTCCCGGCCATAGAAACTATCTTGGTCAAATAAGTGCAACTGTAAAACAAATGAATCATCGCGAACTTGCGCTTGGTACAAAATCTAGAAGTGGTGATCAATTTGATATTTGGGAAGCAACTTATTCTCCGCAAGATGTTGATGGTTATCCAAAAAGAATTTGGGATAAATATACTGGTAAGATTGATTCTACAGTTGCACAATATTGGAAGGAGAATTACGACCTTCGATATATTTTGGAAAGAGATTGGAAAAAATTAGGTCCAAAGTTAAAAGGGAAAATTAATATTTATTGCGGCGACATGGATAATTATTATTTGAATAATGCAGTTTATCTTACTGAAGATTTTTTAGAAAAAACCACTGATCCATATTATGGTGGGGATATTGATTATGGTGATCGCGCAGAACATTGTTGGAATGGAGATCAAAATAACCCAAATTACATTTCAAGATTGCGATATAATTCAATGTATGTTCCAAAAATTTTAAAACGAATTGAAGAATCTGCTCCAAAAGGTGCAGATCTAAAAAGTTGGAGGTATTAATTATGAGAGAAATTATTTTAACAATTATATTTTCAATTACTTTATTTGCACATGATGCTTATTTGAAAGCCAAGTGGAATAATTCAAAAACTGCAATTGAGATTCAACCAATTGTAGCTTCTTACTTTGAGAAGAAAGAAGTTCAACCAATCAAAAACCATTCTAGATTATTCGATATAAAAGTAGTTTCAACTTCAACAAATGAAATTCCAAATTATAAAATTTCTCCGGACAGTTTAATTTTGTGTTTAGTTGAAACAACTTCACCATTAGTTTCAGCAGTCAGAGTTCAACCGAGAGATATTACATTGCCTCGTAAAAGTGCAGCTGATTATTTTAAACATGAACTTGGAATAACCGGGAAAAAATTGGAAGAAACTTTAAAAAAGGGAGTTGATTCTGTTTATGAAGTTTATGAAAGAACTTTAAAAACAGTTGTTGCTGTTAATGATATTGTTGGCGATAAACTTCTTGGATTTCAAAATGAAATATTAATTAAAGAAGTAAACTTTAAAAAAGGGAAGACAAATATTACTGTACAATTGTTCGAAAATGGGAATATAGTTTCAAATGGTGCAGTCAGAGTTCTTACAAATGGAAAAACTAAACTTCTTTACACAAATAAAAATGGAGAATTAACATTTAAATCAGATAAAAAAGAACCAATATTATTTGCGCATATAAAATTAGTTAAAAATTCTCCTAAAAATTTTAATACTTACTGGACAAATACTTCTCTATACTTTCTTTGAAAGTTAAATCAAAAATTTCTGTTGGAATAAATAATTCCGGTGATAATAATATTGCAATGAATTTTATAAATGGTGAATTTGTAAATTCCAGCTCAAATAATTTTCTTCCAATAATCAATCCATCAAATGGAGAACAAATAGGAATAGTTCCACTTTCTAATTCAGATGATTTAAACTCCACGGTTACTTCTGCAAAAAGTGCATTTAAAAGTTGGTCGCAAATTCCAATTAAAGAACGAGCTCAGGTTTTCTTCAGATATAAAAATTTACTTGAAAAAAATATTAATGATCTCGCAGAATTAATTCACGAAGAAAATGGAAAAGTAATGAGTGAAGCAATTGCTGAAATTGAGAAAGCAATTGAACTAACTGAATTTGCTTGTGCATTGCCACAGTTTGTTGTTGGCGAAATTCTTGAAGTAAGTAAAGGCGTTGAATGCAGAATTGACAAATTTCCAATTGGAGTTGTGGCAAGTATCGTTCCATTTAATTTTCCAAGTATGGTTCCGCATTGGACAATTCCAAACGCAATTGTTTTAGGGAACACTATGATTCTGAAACCATCTCAGCAAGTCCCATTAAGTTCGTTACGGATTGCAGAATTATTAAAAGAAGCTGAATTACCAAAGGGTGTTTTTAATATTGTTCAGGGAGCAAACGAAGTTGTAGATGCAATTTGTTCTCATCCTGAAATTGAGGGAATTACTTTTGTTGGTTCAACTCGAGTTGCAAAAATAGTTTATAAAAAAGCTACAAGTAATTTAAAACGTGCATTGTGTCTCGGTGGTGCAAAAAATCATTTATTTGTTTTGCCAGATGCAAATGTTGAAATGGCTTCAACAAATATTGCTGCTTCAATGTCCGGTTGTGCGGGACAAAGATGTATGGCGGCTTCTGCAATTGTTGCAGTTGGAAATGTTGATAATATTATTTCACAACTTTGTGCGGAAGTTAAAAAATTTATTCCTGGTAAAAATCTCGGTGCGGTTATTTCAAGGGAAGCGAAAGATAGAATTGAAAATTATATTTCTGAAGCAGAAAAAAATGGTGCTAAAATTTTAGTTGATGGTCGCAATATTAAAGTTGAAGGAAATGAAAATGGATTTTATGTCGGACCAACTGTTATCGATTTTGTTCAACCGGAAATGAAAATTGCAGCTGATGAAGTTTTCGGACCAGTGATTTCTATAACGAGAACAAAAAATATTGACGACGCAATTTCAATTCAACAAAAATCTGAATATGGAAATGCTGCTTCGGTTTATACACAAGATGGTGGAGTTGCAAATTACATAATGCAAAATGTAAGTGCCGGAATGGTTGGTGTGAATATTGGAGTTCCTGTTCCTCGCGAACCATTTTCTTTCGGTGGATGGAATTCTTCAAAATTTGGTGTTGGGGATATTACAGGAAAAAGTTCAATTGAATTTTTTACAAAATTAAAAAAGACAACTGTAAAATGGAATCCGGTTAATAAATCAAACTGGATGAATTAAGCAATTTAGTTTATAAGATTTCCAACAATTTCTCTAAAAACCTATAAATAAAAATAACCTAAATTAATTTACAAGTCGGTTATATTTTTTTAAAACTTCGCGCAAACGATCGTGGGGAAGAGCATGAACCTTATTTCCATTTATTCCAGTCATAGTTTCAGCTGCAATAAGTGCATTTACAATTGCTTCTTCAGTTGCATCAACTGTCGCTCGAAAAAGTGGACCAATTTTTTCATTTGGTAACATTTTAAGATTAGCAATTTCTTTAGAGCTGGATTGTTCGGGATTTGCTGTTGAGAATGCAACAAAAATATCGCCCGAAGAATTTTCTCCTCTTCCACCCATTATTCCAATTCCAATTGAAACACGTTTTAATAATCTTTTTAATTGATGTGGAAGAAGTGGAGCGTCGGTTGCAACTACAACAATTATTGAACCTGTGCCATCATCTAATTTTCCACGTTCTGGTAAAAGATCTGAAATTTCTTTTCCAACTGGAACTCCTGCAATGCGAAGTAATTCTCTCGAGCCATAATTCGCTTGAACAAGAACACCAACTGTATAATTTCCATCTTTCTCATTTAATTTTCTTGATGAAGTTCCAGTTCCACCTTTGAAAGAATGTGCAACCATTCCAGTTCCGCCTCCAATATTTCCTTCAGCAATTGAACCGGCAGTTGCAGAATTCATAGCTTCGAATGCGTGTTCTTTTTTTACATGGAATCCATTAATATCATTTAATCGTCCATCCCAAGTTTCTGCAACAATTGGTAAACTAAAATCTCCGGAATAATCTCCACTTGTTCCTTTTAGAGCATTCCATTCAACAACTGCATCACGAACAATTCCGACACTGTGAGTATTTGTAATTAAAATCGGGCAACCAAGTGAACCGGATTCTTCAAGCCAAGTAGTTCCTGTCATTTCACCATTTCCATTTAAAGTGTACCAAGCGCCAAAAACTCGGTCGCGAAAATTTTTTCCTTTTGGGAAAATTGCAGTTACTCCTGTTCGAACTGGTCCTTTTCCAACAACTAATTTTCCTTCACCAGAAATTATTGTTGAATAACCAACTTCAACTCCGACAACATCTGTAATTGCATTCCACTTTCCTGTAACTCCATCGAACGGAACTCCAAGATCGCGAGCACGTTTTTTTGTTTGCGCTTCTCCAAAATTAATTATTAAAATTAAGAGTAGTAAAATATTAATAATATTTTTTAAGTATTTCATTTTATTTCCTTTTATGATTTAATTTCGTTATCAGCAATTGTAAGAGCATTATCGAGCGCTTTAATTCCAACTAAAATTTCTTCTTCTGAAATAATTAATGGTGGTGCAATTACAAAATGGCTTAACCAAGGCTGAATGAAAACTCCATTTTTCATCATTTCGCCAGCAACTTTATCAACTAATAATTGTTTGCCGGAAACTTTATCCAATTTAGAATTAAATGGTTCTTTTGTAATTTGATTTTTGACTAATTCAACACACCAAAATAATCCGATACCACGAACATCACCAACTGAAATATGTTTCGATTTTAATTCAGAGAGTTTTTCACCAAGAAATTTTCCAATTTTATTTGCTCGATCATTTAAATTTAATCTTTTCATTTCATTTATTGCAGCAATTGCAGGAGCAAGAGTTAATGGATGAGCTTCGTAAGTATGTCCGTGTGAGAAAAAATGATCGTCGAAATAATTTGCAATATTTCTGGAAGTTGCACACAAGCCGAGCGGAATTGCAGCGTTTGTAACTCCTTTTGCTGTAACAAGAATATCAGGAATAACATTCCAATTATCAACTGCGAACCATTTTCCAGTTCGGCACCAACCGGACATTACTTCATCGGCAATAAGTAAAACATTATTATCGTCGCAAATTTTTCGCAATCGTGGAAGATATTCTTTTGGTGGAATTAAAACTCCGTTTGTTCCGACAACAGGTTCAATAATTATTGCAGCAACATCACTTTCATTTTCAATCATATGCTCGATATATTCTACACAAGCAATTTCACAAGTTGGATAAGTATGATTTATTGGACAGTCATAACAATTAACTTCTGGCGCAAAAATAACTGCAGAAATTTTTCCCGAAGGTTCTGCTGACCATCTTCGCGGATCTCCAGTTGCAGCAATTGATCCCATTGTTGAACCGTGATAGGAACGATAGCGTGCAATTATTTTCGATTTTCCAGTATACATTTTGGCAATTTTAATTGCTGCTTCATTTGCTTCAGTTCCGGAAGTTGTAAAGAAAAATTTATCCAGTCCGTCGGGAAGAATTTCAACTAAAAGTTTACTTAACTCTGCACGGACATCAGTTGTAAATCCGGGAGCGACATAAGATAATTTTTTTGCCTGTTTTTCAATTGCATCAATTATGGCTTTATTTTTATGACCGAGATTCACACACATTAATTGAGAAGAAAAATCGAGATATGTTTTTCCATTTGCATCTGTAAAATGGCAACCTTCTGCATCTACAATTTGAAGTGGTTTCCATCCTTTTTGAAATCGCCAAGTTCCGTAAGTATAAAAAGAAGTGATTTCGGAAATGTCCTGAGAGTCAATTATATTTTTCATTTTTAGAAACTATGAATAAAGAAATATAAAACAAATAGTAAAGATGCTAGTTTAATAATGTTTATTGTTTCCGAAATTAATTTCCGTAATTTAAATGTGTGAAAACTATAATTGAGCCATTTAGAATTAAATCCGTTGAACAGATAACTTTTACAACTCGCGAACAACGGAAACAAATCCTTAAAGAAGCATTTTATAATCCATTTAAAATCAAAGCTGAAGATATAATTATTGATTTACTAACTGATAGTGGCACTTCTGCAATGAGTTCGAAACAATGGGGAAGATTGATGGAAGGTGATGAATCTTATGCCGGCGCGAAAAGTTTTTATCGATTCGAAAGTGCTGTAAAAGATTTAACAGGTTATGAAAATATAATTCCAACACATCAGGGAAGAGCTGCAGAAAGTATTTTATTTAAAATTTTCCGAGATAAAGGAAAAATTACAATCAACAATACACACTTTGATACAACTCGCGCAAATGTAACTGTGAACCATTTAACAGCTGTTGATTTGCCAGCTCATAATAATTCCGAGTTACGTTTTAAAGGAAATATGGATTGTGATAGTTTAGTTGAAAAAATAAAAGAAGTCGGTTCTGAAAATGTTGCGTTAATAATGATTACGATTACAAATAATGCGGTCGGTGGACTTCCAGTTTCTATGGAAAATATTAAACAAGCAAGTTCAATCGCAAAGAAAAATAATATTCCTTTTTTTCTTGATGCTTGCCGATTTGCGGAAAATGCATTCTTCATAAAAAAATATGAAAAAGGATTTTCAGAGCGGACTGTAAAATCTATTTCTCAAGAAATGTTTAGTTATGCAGATGGTTGTACAATGAGCGCAAAAAAAGATGCGCTTGTTAATATGGGAGGATTTCTCGCACTTAATGATTCAAATTTAGCCGAAGAGGCAAGGAACCAACTTATCATAACGGAAGGTTTTCCAACTTATGGCGGATTAAATGGCAGAGATCTTGAAGCTATTGCGCAAGGTCTAAATGAAATTGTTGATGAAGATTATCTCACATATAGAATTCGCTCGATTGAATATGTTGGCGAACGAATGCTAAAAATTGGAATTCCAATAATTCAACCAATTGGCGGACATGCAATTTTTATTGATGCACAAAAACTTTTATCACAAATTCCAAGAGACCAATTTCCAGGACAATCGCTAGTATGTTCATTTTTTCTTGAAGGTGGAATTCGGTCATGTGAAATTGGAAGTGTGATGTTTGGAAAATATAATGATGAACTTCAAGAATTTATTCCGGCTCCTTACGAATATGTTCGAATGGCAATTCCTCGTAGAGTTTATACGCAAAGCCATATGGATTATGTTATAGAAGTTAGTGAGGAAGTTTACAGAAAAAGTAAAGAATTAGGTGGTTATAAGATTGTTAAAGAGCCAAAATTTTTAAGACATTTTACAGCACACTTTGCTCCTATTTGATTTAATAAAAAAATATTTTGAGTAAATTATTTAAACAGTTTTTAAAGAATCCTTTTCGAACAGGTTCACTTTTACCTTCCTCAGAAACTTTAGCAAAAGAAATTGTATCACAAGTAGATTTCATAAAAAATAAAACTATAGTTGAATTCGGTCCGGGAACTGGTCCAGTAACATCGGAAGTTCTTAAATTAATTAACGATAAAAATATATTTTTTACTATGGAATTAAATTCTGAACTCGTAGTTGAACTCAATCAACGATTTCCGAAATTAATAGTTTACAATGATACTGCCGTTACAATTGAAAAATATTTACGATTGCATAAATTAAAATATGCTGATATTATTATTTCAAGTATTCCTGTTACATTATTAAAAGAAAACGAACAACGAGAAATTTTGGACTGTATAATTAAAAACTTATCACCAAATGGTGAATTTGTAATGTACATGTATATTGTTAGTAAGTTTATTAAATCAGGACAACGGTTTGAACAATTACTAGAAGAATATTTTCCTTACACAACTCGCACAAAATTGGTTTGGAATAACTTTCCCCCAGCATTTATTTATAAGTGCAGAAAAAAGATTTAAACTTTCGAAAGCGCAAATTTTAGATCAGCAATAATATCTTCAACATCCTCAATTCCAACTGAAAGCCGGACTAATCCATCTGTAACTCCATTTTCGATACGAATATTTTTTGGAAAACTCGCGTGTGTCATTGTAGCCGGATGAGAAATTAATGTTTCAACTCCACCCAAACTTTCGGCAAGAGCACATAGTTTAACATTCTTCAAAAATTTTTTTGCAGCTGTTAAACTTCCCAAATCAAATGAGATCATCGCCCCGGGATGTTTCATTTGTTTTTTAGCTAATTTATATTGTAGATGACTTTTCAAGCCGGGATAATTTAATATTTTTATTTTCTTCTGTTTCGAAAGCCAATTGGCAATTATAGCTGCATTTTTACAATGCCGTTCCATTCTAACAGAAAGGGTTTTTGTACCACGTAAACATAACCACGCATCAAATGCTCCTAAAATTCCTCCAAATGATTTTTGAAGAAATCTAAGTTTCTCAATTATTTTAGAATTATTTGTAACAACCATTCCGCCTAGCATATCACTGTGGCCATTTAAATATTTTGTTGTGCTATGAAGTGTAATATCAATTCCTAATAAAAGTGGTTGTTGTAAATATGGACTTGCAAAAGTATTATCGACAACAGAAATTAATTTATTCTTCTTCGCAAATTTTGTTATTGCTGATAAATCTGTTAATTGCATTGTTGGATTTGTCGGAGTCTCGATGTAAATCATTTTTGTATTCGGCTTTAAATATTTTTTAACTAAAGAAATATCCGAGGTGTCGATAAAGTCAAACTGCAAACCATAATTTTCTAAAATCATTTTGGCAATTCTAAAAGTTCCACCATAAACATTTTTAGATGCAATTATGTGGCTGCCCGATGGAAGCAAATGAAATACTGCATCAATCGCAGCCATTCCAGATGCGAATGCAAGTCCTTCTTTTCCATTTTCAAGTGCTGCAATATTTTTTTCTAAAGCAGTCCTTGTTGGATTTGAAACTCTTCCGTATTCGTATCCTTTATTTTTCCCAAGTTCTTCTTGCACATAAGTTGAAGTTAAATAAACAGGAGTCATAATTGCCCCTGTACTTGGATCTGGAGATTGTCCAGCGTGAATTGCTTTTGTTGAAAATTTATGTTTTGCCATAATATTCTATTTTTTTAAATATTCTAAAATATCAAACCGAGTTATAATCCCGATTGGAATTGAACCATCTGTAACTAAAACTGCAGGTTCTTTTCTTGTTAATAATTCAATTGCAACTGAGATGTCTTGATTGAAATGAGTTTCGGGAAGTGGGGAATCAATTATTTTTTTTACTGAATCATCAAAGCTAACAGTGTGATCCAAAATATTTGAAAGAACTTTACTCTCACTCAACGTGCCAATATTTTTTCCATCTGAAAAAATTGGAAGATGAGAAATATTATATTGTTTAATTATATCGAAAGCTTTTCTTATTGTTGCATTTAAATCAACAAAAACTATTCTTGGTATTACAGATGATTTTGCTTCGAGAATATATTTTAAATTAATTCTTTCAGGTACGAGAAATCCATTTTCACGCATCCAGTCGTCATTATAAATTTTCGATAAATATTTATTTCCATTATCTGGAAGAAGAACTACAACAATATCATCTTCAGTAAGTTTCTCGCAAAGTTTAAGTGCGCCTGCTAATGCCGTTCCTGCAGAACCACCGGTAAAAATTCCTTCTTCACGTGTAAGTCTGCGACTTGCAAGAAATGATTCTTTATCATCACATTGAATCATCTCGTCGATGTAAGTGAAGTCGAGGGTTCCCGGTAAAAAATCCTGTCCAATTCCTTCAACCTTATAAGTTTTGGTTGTGTGTTGATATTTTTTAGTGTCGAAGTACTCTTTTAAGATTGAACCTTTTGGATCAATACCGACAATTTTAATATTTGGATTTTTCTCTTTTAAATATTTTCCAGTTCCAGTAATTGTTCCGCCAGTTCCAACTCCACAAACAAAGTGTGTTATTAATCCATTTGTTTGTTCCCAAATTTCCGGTCCTGTTGATTTGTAATGAGTTTCAATATTTTTTGGATTGTAATATTGATTTGCAAGAATCGCATTTGGAGTTTCGGCAGCAATTTTTTTTGCAACTTCTGCATAACTTTCGGGTGAATCGTGAGGAACTGCAGTTGGTGTAATAATAACTTCAGCACCGAAAGCCCGCAACACACGAATTTTTTCCATACTCATTTTATCGGGCATTGTAAAAATTGTTTTATATCCTTTTATTGCCGCAACTAAGGCAAGTCCCATTCCCGTATTTCCTGAAGTTGATTCAACAATTGTTCCGCCAGGTTTTAATCTTCCACTTTTTTCTGCATCATCAATTATTGAAACTCCAATCCGATCTTTTATAGATCCACCAGGATTAAAAAATTCAACCTTTACAAAAACATATGGTTTTAATCCTTTTGTAATTTTATTTAGTTTAACAAGTGGTGTATTGCCAATTGTTTCAAGAATATTTGCTGCATATTGAATTTTCGATATGTCTTTCATAGTTTAATTTAGCGAATAAAATTAACATTTAACTTTTATACAACCAAATACTCTTTTAACATTAATTGTTTAACATGCTTCATTTTTGTAAATTTGATTATATGTGTAAAAAAATATTTCTTTATTGTAGTCTCCTATTACTGGCAAATGCCGATAAAAATTGGCAATTAATTGCACAGAATAATGATGAAATTTCAAAATCTCGGCAAAATGCAATTACAAAAACTATTGAATTAATTAGCTCAACCGTTGTTGGGATTACAGTTACAGAAGTTCGAGAATATCGAGATCCATTTTTCAACAACGATCCATTTTTCCGACAATTTTTTGGAAATCGAGGTTACAAACAGGAAGTCAAAGGACTTGGTTCGGGCGTTATTATTTCTGAAGATGGATACATAGTTACAAACGATCACGTTGCGGGAAATGCAAAAGAAATTATTGTTACACTTTCAAATGGTGAAAAACTGAAAGCAAAATTAATTGGAACAGATAAAATTTCTGATGTTGCATTATTAAAAATTGAAACTCAAAAACTTCAATTTGTAAAATTAGGAAACTCTGATGATGTTTTAATTGGAGAATGGGCGATTGCTTTTGGAAATCCATTTGGGCTTTTCGAAAATATTGATAAACCAATCGTAACAGTTGGAGTTGTAAGTGCAAAGGGAATGAATTTTTCAATTGAAGATCGAACTTATCGTGGAATGATTCAAACTGACGCAGTAATTAATTCAGGAAATAGTGGTGGTCCACTTGTAAATGCAATCGGTGAAGTTATCGGAATCAACACTTTAATTTATACAGGTGGAATGAGTAATAGTTACATTGGTTATGGATTTGCAATTCCTGTAAATAAAGTTAAAAGAATTGTTGAAGAATTAAAAACTCAAGGAAAAATTAGTCGTAGTTTTTGGACTGGATTGGAAGTAAATACTGTTGATGCAAGAATTGCAAGATATTTTGGATTAACGAAAACTGAAGGTGTAATTATTAGTGATATTGAAATTGATAGTCCCGGCTCGAAAGCAGGATTACAAGTTGGAGATATTATTGTTTTGGTTAATAACGAAAAAATAAATGATGAAAATAGTATTATTGGAATTTTTCGAGATTCGCGTGTTGGTGAGACAGTAACATTGTCAGTTTATCGCGATAAAAAATTAATTAAAGTTCCACTCACCATTGAAAGATCAAAAACCTAAATATGATTACGCGATATACAAGAAAAGAAATGGGAAATATTTGGGAAGAACAAAATAAATTTTCCATTTGGTTAAAAATTGAAATACTCGCTTGTGAATCTCAAAATCAACTTGGAATAATTCCAAATGAAGATCTCAAAGAAATCCAATCAAAAGCAAATTTTGACATAAATCGAATTAACGAAATTGAAGATGAAGTGAAACACGACGTAATCGCATTTTTAACAAATGTTGCAGAATATGTTGGACCAAGTTCAAGATTTATTCATTTAGGAATGACTTCATCGGATGTGCTCGATACTTGTTTAGCGATTCAAATGAAACAATCCGGTGAATTACTTTTGAAAGATTTAGAAGAATTAAAAAGTGTTCTTTCTCGCCGTGCGTTGGAATTTAAAAATACAATTATGATTGGTCGTTCACATGGCATTCATGCTGAGCCAACAACATTTGGATTAAAACTTGCACTTTGGTTTGAGGAAACAAAAAGGAATATTCAGCGTTTAAAAAATGGAATTAATACAATTTCATTTGGACAAATTTCCGGAGCAGTTGGAACATTTGAACATTTAAGTCCAAAAGTTGAAGAATATGTTTGTGAAAAACTTGGATTACAACCAGCACCAGTTTCAACACAAGTTTTACAACGCGATCGACATGCAGAATTTATGTGTACAATTGCAATTATTGGAGCTTCTTTAGAAAAATTTTCAACGGAAATTCGTCATCTCCAAAAAACCGAAGTTCTCGAAGCAGAAGAATATTTTTCAAAAAACCAAAAAGGTTCATCTGCAATGCCACATAAAAGAAATCCAATTACTTGCGAAAGAATTGCCGGACTTTCAAGAGTTCTTCGTGGCAACGCACAAGCTGCTTTGGAAAATGTTGCACTTTGGCATGAGCGAGATATTACACATTCAAGTGTTGAACGAATTGTTGTACCGGACAGCTGTATTTTACTCGATTACATGATTTCTCAAATGACAAATGTTTTGGATAAATTAATTATTTACCCCGAAAACATGAAAAAAAATATTAACTTAACTAATGGATTAGTTTTTTCACAACCAGTTTTACTTGCACTAACTAAAAAGGGGATGAAAAGAGAAGATGCATACAAGTTAGTTCAAAAAAATGCAATGCAAGTTTGGGAATCAAAAAAAGATTTCAAAAAAATATTACAAAAAGATCCAGAAGTATCAAAAATTCTTGTTGATCACGAACTCGATAGTGCATTCGATATTTTTAAAAGTTTAAAAAATGTAGATTATATTTTTCAGAGAGTAGGATTAATTAAATGAATACAAAAGAACACATAACAACTTCAATTTTCGAGTTGTTTAAAATTGGGCCGGGTCCTTCAAGCTCACACACGATTGGTCCTATGAAAGCAGCATTGAATTTTTTAAACATTTGTTTAAAACTTCCAACAGAGAAAATAGCAACTGCAACTTCAATCGAAGTTTATTTATACGGCTCATTAAGTGCAACAGGAAAAGCGCATGGAACTGATAGAGCGATAGTCGCTGGATTACTTGGTTGGGTTCCTGAAAATTGCGATCCAATTGAATTCTCATCCTTATTAACTGATGCAAATAAAAAATATTCTATAATTGTAAATGAAAAAATTTTTTCCTTTCAACTTTTAAATATTCATTTTGAAAGAGGAAAATTTGATTTTCCACATGCAAATACATTAATTCTAAAATTAATGAATGAAAATAATATTTTACACGAAGAAGAATATTATTCCATTGGCGGAGGATTTATTGTACGTAAAGGGGAAGTGGTCGACAAAAAAAACAAAATTCCAAAATATCCTTATTCAACAATGGAAGATGTAAAAAGTATTTTGGAAAATAAAAAAATTAGCATCATTGATCTAATGGTTGAAAATGAAAAAAATATTTCTGGATTGTCAAAAGAAGAAATCGATCAAAAAATTGACAACATACTTTCTTTTATGCATAAAGCAATTGATCGCGGAATTTTAAGTGATGAAATTCTACCCGGTTCAATTCAGTTACATAGAAAAGCAAAATATTTGTATTCGCAAGCAGAACAACGTAAAAATTCGCAAGAAGGATTTTTAATGTTTTTAAATTCATACTGTGAAGCAGCATCCGAAGAAAATGCAGCAGGTAATATTGTTGTAACTGCACCAACTTCAGGAGCGTCGGGAGTAATTCCCGGAGTAACATATTTAATGAAAAAACATTTTCAATACGACGAACAAAAAATTCGTGAAGGAATGTTAGTTGCAGCATTAATTGGATTTCTTGTAAAACATAATGCAAGTATTTCCGGAGCAGAAATGGGTTGCATGGGTGAAATTGGAACAGCTTCTGCGATGAGTGCTTCGATGCTTTGTTATTGTGCAGGATATTCAATTAATGTTATCGAAGCTGCAGCTGAAATTGCAATTGAGCATCATCTAGGAATGACTTGTGATCCGATTGGCGGTTATGTTCAAATTCCTTGTATTGAACGAAATGCGATGGGAGCTGTTAAAGCTTACAATGCTTATTTATTGGCATCCTCTGGAAATCAAGCGTATCAAAAAATTTCTCTCGATAGTGTAATTAAAGTTATGAAGGCAACTGGTAACGATATGTCAAAAAAATATAAAGAGACATCCGAAGCCGGACTTGCATTAAGTTCAACAGAATGCTAAAAATAAAATATGATAACTAAATTTCAAAATTTAATAAACGGTAAATGGGTTGATTCACTTTCAGGAAAAACTTTTGAGAATAGAAATCCTGCAAATTGGAATGAAGTAATTGGATTATTTCCATCATCATCAGTTGAAGATGTAAATCTTGCAGTAATTTCTGCACGTGCTGCATTTGAAAAATGGAGATTGGTTCCTGCTCCAGCTCGTGGTGATATAATGCGAAAAATTGGTGATTTACTTTCAAAACGGAAAGAAGAAATTGCAAGAGAAATGACTCGCGAAATGGGAAAAGTTCTTACAGAAACTCGTGGCGATGTTCAAGAAGGAATTGATACAGCTTATTATGCTGCAACTGAAGGAAGAAGATTATTTGGAAATACAGTTCCATCAGAACTTCCAAATAAATTTGCAATGGCAATTCGTGTACCAATTGGTGTTGCTGGAATTATTACACCATGGAATTTTCCACTTGCAATTCCAACTTGGAAAATGTTTCCTGCGATACTTTCCGGAAATACTTGCGTCTTTAAACCTGCAGTTGATACACCGAAAACCGCAGCTACTTTAGTTGAAGTAATGATGGAAGCTGGACTTCCTGATGGAGTTGTAAATCTTGTTCATGGAAAAGGTTCAGATGTTGGAAATGCAATTGTTACTCACACAGATGTAGATTTAATTTCTTTTACTGGTTCAACTGGAGTTGGAAAACAATTATCGAAAGATGCGAGCGACACACTTAAACGTGTCTCTTTAGAATTAGGTGGAAAAAATGCACAAGTAGTTATGGATGATGCAGATCTTGATCTTGCATTGGAGGGAGTTCTTTGGGGTGCGTTTGGAACAACTGGTCAACGATGCACAGCAACAAGCAGATTAATTTTACACGAAAAGATTTATGATAAATTTTTAGAAATGTTAGTTGAAAGAACTTCCAAACTTCGACTTGGTGATGGATTATTATCAAACGCAGAAGTTGGTCCGATCATAAACGAATCACAAAGAAAAAATACTCAGAATTATGTAAAAATAGGAATAAAGGAAGGTGCAAAATTAGTTTGTGGTGGAAATATTGCAACCGGTGAAGAATTAAAAAATGGATGGTTCCATGAGCCAACAATTTTTTCTGAAGTTAAACCAAATATGAGAATTGCTACTGAAGAAATATTTGGACCAGTTTTATCTGTATTAAAATGCAATTCATTAGAAGATGGAATTACGCTTCTTAATAAAACTATTTATGGATTGTCATCTTCACTTTATACAAAAAATATTAATGATGCATTTAAAGCAATCCGAGATATTCAAGCTGGAATCACTTACATAAATGTTCCGACAATTGGCGCAGAAGCACACATGCCATTTGGTGGAGTAAAACAAACGGGAAATGGACATAGAGAAGGGGGCTGGACTGTTTATGATTTCTTCACAGAATGGAAGGCTATTTACATAGATTATAGTGGTAAGCTGCAACGTGCCCAAATAGACAATTATTAGTATATTTAAATATGAAAGATACGTTTTTCATTTTATCATTATTCGAGCATCAAGAGTTTTTCTGATTAATTATTTGTAAATATTAAATGAACAAATCAATTATTCATGAAAACAATTTAACGGTGCAAAATGAAAATCTATCAAAATATTTCAAAATTATTTTTACAACCCAAATTCTCTAAAACAAAAATAACTCCGCAAAACGTACACAAAGTTCTAAGCAGAACTATGTTGTTAATCGGTTTGGATTTAGTTTTAGATCTCAAAAAAAGTAAAGGTTCAATTCTTGTCGATTCAAAAACGGGAAAAGAATATTTAGACTTCTTCTCATTTTTTGCTTCGAGCGCTTTAGGATTAAATCATCCGAAATTAAACAATGATGAATTTATTAAAGAACTTGGAACTACAGCTGTAAATAAACCATCAAACCCAGATTCATATACTGAAGTCATGGCGAATTTTACAGATACCTTTCGACGAATTGCTCAACCAAAATATTTACCACATGGATTTTTTATTGATGGTGGAACTTTAGCAGTTGAAAATGCTTTGAAAGCAGCATTCGATTGGAAAGTTAGAAAAAATTTTAAAAAAGGTTATACTCAAGAAAGAGGACATCAAGTAATTCATTTTAAACAGGCATTCCATGGTAGAAGTGGATATACACTTTCACTTACAAATACTGATCCTGCAAAAACAGATTATTTTCCAAAATTTAATTGGCCGAGAATTGATAACCCGTCAATTTATTTTCCATTAAATGATAGATCTTTATCAGATGTTATTCAAAAAGAAAAAATTGCAATTCACCAAATAAAAAATGCAATAATAAATAATCCGGATGATATCGCTGCTATTTTAATTGAACCAATTCAAGGTGAAGGGGGAGATAATCATTTTAGAAAAGAATTCTTTAAAGAACTTCGTACAATTGCAGATGAAAAAGATATCATGCTAATTTTTGATGAAGTGCAAACTGGAATTGGAATAACTGGAAAAATGTGGGCGCATGAACATTTTGTAAAACCCGATATGATTTCATTTGGAAAGAAAACCCAAACTTGTGGTTTTTTTGCAAGTAACAGAATTGATGAAGTTCAGGATAATGTCTTCACTAAAAAAAGTCGAATCAATTCTACTTGGGGAGGAAATTTAGTTGACATGTTAAGATTCACAAAAATTCTTGAAGTAATTAAAGAAGAGAGGTTACTTCAAAATGCTGAAAAAGTAGGCGAATATTTATTGAAAGAATTAATTTCATTACAAAGAGAATTTCCTGATAGAATTTCAAACGTTCGTGGACGTGGATTATTTTGTGCGATCGATTTACCATCAGATGAATATTGCGAAAAACTTAAAAAGAAACTTTTTGATAATGGAGTTCTAGTTTTAACTTGTGGTGAAAGATCATTAAGATTCAGACCAAGTTTAATTGTTACAAAAGAAGAAATAAAACAAGGAATCGATGCAGTTCGAAGATCGATAAAAGAAATATAGTGGAATCAACTTCGAATGATTTATCGCACTCACTTTTACTCGATAATAAAACTGTAAAAAAATTATTAGTTAATTTTATCAGAGATGAAAGTCGAAATGTTGGATTCTCAAAAGTTACTTTAGGATTATCCGGGGGAATTGATTCTTCTGTTGTTGCATTTCTTGCAGCTGAAGCATTTTCTCCAAAAAATGTAACTGCAGTTTTGATGCCTTATAAAACAAGCAGTACCGAAAGTATAACTCATTCTAAAAAAGTTATTTCCAAACTCGGAATTAAATATGAAGAGATTGATATCTCGGAATTGGTTTCGCCACTTTTAAAAAAAAATAAAGTTGAAAGTAACATTCGCGCCGGAAATATTATGGCTCGAATGAGAATGGTTGTGTTATTCGATATTTCTCAGAGGGACAACTCACTTGTGATTGGGACATCGAATAAAACAGAATATTTACTTGGATACAGTACAATTTTTGGTGATTCCGCATGTGCAATAAATCCTATTGGAGATTTGTATAAAACGCAACTCTTATCTTTAGCAGAATATCTTGGTGTTCCGAAAGAAATAATTTCAAAAAAACCAACTGCCGATTTATGGCCGGGACAAACTGATGAATCTGAAATGGGATTCAATTATAAAGATGTCGATAAACTTTTGTACGCGATGATCGATGATAGAAGAAACACTGAAGAATTAATTGAAATGGGATTTGAAAAACCATTTATTACAAAAGTTAGAACTCTTGTTCAAAAAAATCAGTTTAAAAGAAAATTACCTGTGATTGCGAAAATTTCTAATAGAACAATAAATGTAGATTTCAGATATGTTCGTGATTGGGGAAATTGAAAAATATTTATGGAGCAAAATATTTCGGGAAAACTTTACATAGTTCCAACACCAATTGGAAATTTAGAAGATATAACTTTACGAGCAATTCGAATTCTTTCTGAAGTTTCATTAATTGCAGCTGAAGATACTCGAGTTTCAATTGTATTATTAAAACATTATAAAATAATTACACCGATTATTAGTTTTCATTCGCATAATGAAGTAAGTCGTGCTCCACAATTAATTTCAAGATTGAAAAGTGGAGAAAATATTGCACTAATTTCTGATGCTGGAACTCCCGGAATTTCTGATCCTGCATATTCAATTGTAAAATTAGCAATCGAAAATAATATTCCAATAGAAGTTTTGCCTGGAGCAACTGCATTAATCCCTGCACTTGTAATTAGTGGATTGCCTTCACATTTTTTTAAATTCATCGGCTTTCTTCCACATAAAAAAGGAAGGAAAACTTTAATTGAAAATTTAAAATTGGAAGAGGCAACAATAATTTTATATGAATCTCCACACAGAATTAATAAAACAATTCACCAATTACTTGAAATTTGGGGAGATAGAAATGCAGTTTTAGTTCGTGAAATTTCTAAAAAATTTGAAGAAGTTTTTCGAGGAACATTAAGTTCAATTGAAAAGACATTAGAATTAAAAGAAATTAAAGGGGAAATTGTTTTAGTTGTAGAAGGGTATTCAAAAAAAACCTTGACTTAGTTGAGTTATTGTGGTAGATTAGCACTCCGAAATTAAGAGTGCTAAAATATTTTTATTAATAATTCAAAACAAAAGGAGCAAAAAATGAATCTAAAACCACTTTCTGACCGTATAGTCATAAGACCGGCTGAAGCAGAAGAAGTTACTAAAGGAGGAATATTTCTTCCGGATACCGCAAAAGAAAAACCAGTTCTTGGTGAAGTTATCGCAGTAGGACCAGGAAAAACATCTGACGATGGAAAAAAAGTTTTAATGGAAGTAAAAGTTGGAGATACAGTTCTTTATGGAAAATATTCCGGAACTGAAGTAACAGTTAATAGTGAAGAACTTTTAATCATGCGCGAGAGTGATGTATTCGCGATTATGGGTAAATAAATAAAAAATTAATCTAGGAGAAAAAAAAATGAGTGCTAAAATTATAAGTTATAATTCTGACGCAAGAGCCGCATTAAAACGTGGTGTCGATCAACTTGCTAATGCTGTAAAAGTAACATTAGGGCCAAAAGGTCGTAATGTTGTAATCGATAAAAAATTTGGTGCGCCAACAATTACAAAAGATGGCGTAACAGTTGCAAAAGAAATCGAACTTGAAAACCCGATCGAAAATATGGGAGCTCAAATGGTTCGTGAAGTTGCATCTAAAACTTCTGATGTAGCTGGTGACGGAACTACAACTGCAACAGTTCTCGCGCAAGCAATTGTTAGAGAAGGATTGAAAAATGTTACAGCCGGTGCAAATCCAATGGATTTAAAAAGAGGAGTTGACTTGGCAGTTAAAACAGTTGTTGCCGAGTTAAAAAAGATGAGCAAACCAGTTTCCGGTAAAAAAGAAATTGCGCAAGTCGGAACTATTTCTGCAAACAACGATTCTACAATTGGTAATTTAATTTCCGATGCAATGGAAAAAGTTGGAAAAGATGGTGTTATCACAGTTGAAGAAGCAAAAGGAACTGAAACTTTAGTTGATGTTGTTGAAGGAATGCAATTCGATCGTGGATATCTTTCACCTTATTTTGTAACTGATGCAGATACAATGGAAGCAGTTCTTGAAGATCCATTTATTCTAATTCACGACAAAAAAATAAGTGCAATGAAAGATTTACTTCCAATTCTTGAAAAAGCTGCACAAACAGGTCGTTCGATGTTAATTATTGCTGAAGAAGTTGAAGGAGAAGCTCTTGCAACTTTGGTGGTTAATAAAATTCGTGGAACTTTGAAAGTTATAGCTGTTAAAGCTCCAGGTTTTGGTGATCGCAGAAAAGCAATGCTTGAAGATATTGCAACATTAACAAACGGAACAGTTATTTCTGAAGAAAAAGGATATAAACTTGATAACGCAACAATCAGCTACCTTGGAACTGCAAAGAAAATAGTTGTTGATAAAGATAATACGACAATTGTTGAAGGTGCTGGAACAAAAGAAGAAATCAAAAAACGCATTTCAGAAATTAAAATGCAAATTGAAAAAACTACTTCCGATTATGACAAAGAAAAACTTCAAGAGAGATTAGCTAAACTTTCCGGTGGAGTTGCCGTATTAAAAATTGGTGCATCAACAGAAGTTGAAATGAAAGAAAAGAAAGCTCGCGTTGAAGATGCATTACACGCAACACGTGCTGCAGTTGAAGAAGGAATTGTACCAGGTGGTGGAGTTGCATATATAAGAGTCATTCCAGCTTTAGCAAAATTAAAAGGTTCTAACGAAGATCAAAATATCGGAATCGATATTATTCGCAGATCACTTGAAGAACCAATTCGACAGATTGTTGAAAATGCTGGACTTGAAGGTTCGGTTATTGTAAATAAAGTTAAAGAAGGAAAAGATGATTACGGATTCAATGCTTACACAGAAGAATACGAAAATCTAGTTCAATCTGGAGTTATTGATCCAACAAAAGTTACACGAATTGCAATTGAAAATGCAGCTAGTGTTGCAAGTTTACTTTTAACAACTGAAGCAACAATTGTTGAGAAACCAGAAGAAAAGAAAGCAATGCCACCAATGCCACATGGCGGTGGAATGGGCGACATGTACTAAAATTGCTTTTTTAGTTAATTTAATTAATCCCTCAATTTATTTTAAGTTGAGGGATTTTTTTTTCTATATTAGGAAATATGAATAATAAATTTTCGCAAGTTTTAGACAAAGCTCAACTGTTATTAAAAGAATACCAATTTGATGGATGGCTCCTTTATAATTTCAGAAAATCAAATAATGTTGCCTCTTCAATTTTGGGAGTTCCAACTGACCAATTTCAGTCTCGAAGGTATTTATATTTTATTCCCGCTGAAGGTGAACCGACAAAGATTGTGCATAGTATTGAGGAATTTACACTTGACCATCTACCCGGAGAAAAGAAAATTTATAATACTTGGCAATCCCTTCATAGTGCTATTAAAACTACACTCTTATCATCAAGAAAAATAATAATGGAATATTCACCAATGAATGGAATTCCATATGCTTCAAAAGTTGATGGTGGTACTTTAGATTTAATTCGATCGTTCGGTATTAACATCCAATCTTCTGCAAATATTTCACAATACTTTGATGCGACTTTAAATGATGATCAACGAAAAGATCTAATTGAATCTGGACGTCATTTAAGAGAAATAGTTGATATCGCTTTTAATTTTATTGAAAAATCTTTGCAAACAGATAAGAGAGTTACCGAATTTGATGTACAGCAATGCATAAAAAATGAATTCAGCAAAAGAGATATTTACTCAGAAGCAGATCCACATTGTTCAGTAAATGCAAATTGTGCAAATCCACATTATGAAGCATTAAAAGATAATTCAACTGATATTAAAAAGGGAGATGTAATTTTAATTGACTTATGGGCAAAAAAGAAAACTGCAAATTCAGTTTATGCAGATATCACTTGGATGGGTTATGCTGGAAAAAATATTCCTGAAAAATATCAAAAAGTTTTTGATGCAGTACTTGGCGCTCGAGATGCAGCTGTAGCATATTTACAGAAAGAAATTCCAAAAAGAAAAGTTACCGGCGCTGAAGCTGATGATATTTCTAGAAATTATATTAACTCAAAAGGATTTGGAGAATATTTTGTTCATCGTACGGGACATAGTTTGGGTGAATCAGTTCATGGTAATGGAACAAATATTGATAATTTTGAAACACTTGATAAAAGAGAATTAATTTCTAATACAGCTTTTACAATTGAGCCCGGAATTTATTTAACGGGAGAATTTGGTGTTCGTTCTGAATTAAATATTTTCATTTCTGAAAATAGGGAAGTGATAATTCCAGGATTGCCAATTCAAAAAGAAATTGTTACATTAAATTGTTAAAATCTATTTTAAAATAAACGGAGTAAAAAAATGAATAAATTAATTTTATTTTTTGTTGTAATATTTTCGATTTCAAAATCGGATGATTTGAATTTAAAATATGAAAAGTACACTTTGCCAAATGGGTTGCAGGTAATTTTGCATCAAGATAATTCTGTTCCACTTGTGGCAGTTAATATTTGGTATCACGTCGGTTCTGCAAGAGAAAAAGTTGGACGAACTGGTTTTGCACATTTATTTGAACATATGTTATTTCAAGGTTCACAAAATGTTGGTGATGATGAACATTTCAGATTAGTTGAAGATGCTGGTGGTGATATTAATGGTTCAACAAATAATGATCGCACAAATTATTATGAAGTTATGCCAAGCCAGTTTCTTGAAATGGCTCTCTGGCTTGAAGCTGATCGAATGGGATTTTTACTTCCATCGATGACTCAAGCAAAATTGGATAATCAAAGAGATGTAGTAAAAAATGAAAGACGTCAACGTGTAGATAATCAACCGTATGGAAGGGTGATGGAAAAAGTTTCTGATTTATTGTATGAAAAAGAACACACATACAATTGGCCAGTAATTGGTTCTATGGCCGATTTGAGTTCTGCTTCAATGGATGATATAAAAGAATTTTTTAAACTTTATTATGCTCCAAATAATGCATCGATGGTAATTTCAGGTGACTTTAATTTAAAACAGACTAAAGAATGGATTTCAAAATATTTTAGTACAATAAAAAAAGGAGTTCCAGTTAGTGATGTTGTAATTAATCAAGCAACTTTGAATTCTCCAAAAAGAGATATGATGGAAGATAGAGTAAATTTACCGATGCTTGCACTTGCATGGCATACAACACCACTTTTAGGGAAAGATGATCCTGCATTGACAATACTTTCAAATATTTTAGCAGGTGGAAAAAATTCTAGATTATATAAGACACTTGTTTACGACAAACAAATTGCACAAAGTGTAAGTGGATTTGAATATGGTCGTGAAATTTCAGGAATTTTCATGATGAACATTACTGCTAAACCGGGAGTTACTTTAACTGAAATTGAAAAAGTTGTAAACGACGAAATTTCAAAACTTCAAAGTGAAAAACCAACTGAACGTGAATTAAACAGATCAAAAAATAGTTTGAAGTCCGGATTTATTTATGGCTTACAATCAGTTTTGTCGAAAGCAGATCAATTGAATGAGTATAATACATTTTGGAGTAATCCCGGCGCTTATAAAGATGATTTAGCGAGATTAGAAAAAGTTACAACTAGCGATGTTCAAGAAGTGGCAAAGAAATATTTAGGTGCTAACAGAGTTATATTTAGCGTAGTGCCAATTGGTAAAAAAGAACTTGCAGCTCAATAATAACTAAAATTACCGGAGTAATAATGAAAAACATTTTAATAATTTTATTTTTAAGTTTCAATTTAATTTATTCACAAGAATTAGATCGAACTAAAAAACCTTCACCACAACCAACACCAAAATTATCAATTCCAATTCCGCAGAGAGGCGAATTAAATAACGGCCTAAAAATAATGTTAGTTGAACATCACGAAATGCCAGTTGTTCAAGTTCAATTAGTATTTCAATCTGGATCATCAAATGATCCTTCAACAAAAGCAGGAGTTGCAGTTTTAACGGCACAAATGCTTGATGAAGGAACTAAAAAAAGATCAGCATTACAAATCTCAGATGATGTAGAGTATTTAGGTTCGAATTTAAATATTTCATCTTCACAAGATGCATCGTTTGCATCTTTGTTAACTTTAAAAGATGAACTTGAAAATTCATTTGAAATATTTGCTGATGTAATTTTAAATCCAACTTTTCCATCTACAGAATGGGATAGAATTAAAAAAAGTCACTTAACAAGTTTACTTCAAAGAAATGATCAACCGGGACAAATTGCATCGCTTGTTTATTCAAAAGTATTATTCGGAGATTCTCATCCATATGGAAAACCTACAACCGGAACTGAAGAAAGTGTTAAACAAATTGAAGTTGCAGATTTAGTAAAATTTTATAATTCATTTTATTCTCCGAATAATGCAACTGTAATTGTAGTTGGAGATATTACTTTAAGTGAAGCAAAAAAATTACTGAACATATATTTTGGTAGCTGGAAAAAACAAGAAATAGCAGAGCCAACTTTTTCAACTTCTCCAACTATTGTTGAAAATAAAATTTACTTAATCGATAAACCACAAGCTGCACAATCGGAAATTAGAGTTGGGCATATGGGAGTTGCAAGAAGCAATCCGGATTATTATGCAATTACAGTTTTAAATTCTCTGCTCGGTGGACAATTTTCTAGCAGAATAAATATGAATCTTCGCGAATCGAAAGGTTACACTTACGGCGCAGGATCAAGTTTTTCAATGCGAAAAGAAGTTGGTCCATTTACAGTGTCTGGTGCATTTCGTTCAAATGTAACCGATAGTTCGATCATTGAAATTATGACTGAATTAAAAAATGTTACTATGACTAATATAACTGATAAGGAATTAGAACAAGCTAAAAATTCAATTATAAGAAGTCAGCCGGTTGATTTTGAAACACCACAACAAATTGCAGGACAATTAATGAATTTGATTTTATATAATTTGCCTGACGATTATTACAATACATCAATTCAAAATTTTGAAAATCTCACAATTACAGATATCAGAAATGCAGCTAATAAATATATTCATCCTTCAAAAATGAATATTGTTTTAGTTGGAGATATGTCAACCGTTTTAACTGGATTAGAAAAAATTGGATCTGTTTCAATTTTAGATAATAATGGGAATAAAGTAAATGGTAATAAATAATATTTTATTTTTAGTTATTATATTTTGCTTTATTACTAAAACTGTATTTTCTCAAATTTCAAAAGAAGAAGAATCAGCTTTTTCAGTTCTCTCAAAAAATAAATATAAAAGTCATCTTCAATTTCTATCTGACGATCTTTTAGAAGGAAGAGCGCCGGCAACTCGAGGTGATAAGATTGCACTTAAATATATTGAAACACAATTCCGATTAAATAATCTTACAGGAGGAGCAACTAATTCTTCTTTTGTTCAGCAAGTGCCAATTATTGGAATGACTTCAGATCCCAAAATGGAATTGATTGCAAATAAAAATGGAAAGAGTGAGCGTTTTAAATTTCGGGAAGAGTTTATTGGATTTTCAGGGTTACAAGAAAATGAAGTCAATTTCGAAAATGCAGAAATAGTTTTTGTTGGATATGGAATTGATGCTCCTGAACAAAAATGGAATGATTATAAAGATGTAAATGTAAAAGGGAAAGTTCTTTTGATGATGAATAATGATCCTGCAGGTGATGATCCAAAGTTTTTTGCGGGAAAAGGAAGAACATATTACGGAAGATGGACTTATAAATATGAGATTGCAGCAAAAAAAGGTGCGCTTGGAGCAATTATTATTCATACAACTGAATCAGCTGGTTATCCATTTCAAGTTGTGCAAACTTCGTGGTCTCGCGAAAGATTCTCATTGGCAAATTCAAATGAGAAACCACTTTTATTAAAATCTTGGTTAACAGAGGATGCAACAAAAAAGTTATTACAACTTTCCGGACATTCACTTTCACAATTAGTTGAGAGTGCGCAATCTCGATCATTTAAACCTGTTGCACTTGGAATAAACGCTTCAATAGCAATCAAAAATAGTATAAGAGCACTTTCAACTGGAAACGTTTTGGGAGTTGTAAAGGGAAGCGATCCGATTCTTTCAGAAGAATATGTTTTAATTTCTGCTCATCACGATCATTTGGGAATTTCATCAAAGCCAATAAATGGAGATTCAATAAATAATGGTGCAATGGACAATGCTTCAGGCGTAAGTATGTTATTAACGCTTGCTGAAGGATTTGCTTTACTTAAAAATCCCACAAAGCGTTCTTTAATTTTTGTGAGTTTAGCTGCTGAAGAAAGTGGATTACTCGGTTCTGAATTTTATGCAGCGAATCCAACAATTCATCCGTCAAAAATAGTTGCAAATGTAAATATGGATGGAATAAATATGTTTGGAGAAACTCGTGATGTTGCAATGGTTGGAAAAGGAAAGTCAACAATTGATAAAAATGTAGAAGAAACTGCAAATATTTTTGGAATGAAAGTTAAATCGGATCAATATCCGGAACTTGGATTTTTCTATCGATCAGATCAATTTAATTTTGCAAAAATTGGAATACCGCCGGTTTATTTAGATGCAGGAGCTGATTTTGTTGGAAAACCTGAAGGTTGGGGAAAACAAAAAGCAGAAGAATATACAGCAAAAGATTATCATCAACCGAGCGATGAAATTAAAGAAGAATGGAATTATGATGGAACTGTACAAATGTCGAAATTTTATTTCCATTTAATTAATCAACTTGCAAATCAAAAAGTAAATCCGGTTTGGAATAAGGGAGATGAGTTTGAGAGAGCAAGATTAGAATCCTTTAAAAAATAAAATTACTAAAAATAAAAAACCCAACTATAAAGTTGGGTTTTATTAAAACGTATTAAAGAAATAATTACTCGCGAACAACCCAAACTTTTATTACTGCATTAACTTCGGGGAACAAGTTAATTTTAACTTCAAAAATTCCGAGTGCCTTAATCTGCTCATCAAGTGAAATTTTATTCTTTTCAATTGTGAACCCTTTTTCTGTTAATGCATTTGATATCATTTGAGATGTAACAGAACCAAAAATTTTATCCTCTTCACCAACTTTAACTGGAATTGTAACTGAAACAGTATTTAATTTCAAAGCGAGTTCTTCAGCAGTTTTACGTTTCTTATCAGTTGATTTTACAAGTTGTTTTTTTTCTTCTTCAAAAACACGAAGAAAATTTGGAGTTGCAGGAAATGCTAAATTTCTTGGAAGTAAATAATTTCGAGCATAGCCATCTTTTACAACAACTACTTCGCCAATTTTTCCAAGTGTTTCAATATCTTTTCTAAGTACAATTTTCATTTTATTTATCCTCTCTTATTTAACTGCTTCTGCAACAAATGGAAGCAATGCAATATATCTTGCTCTTTTTATTGAACGAACTAACATGCGTTGATGTTTTGCACAAGTTCCAGTAATTCTTTTTGGGGTAATTTTACCTTGCTCATTTAATAATCGTATTAATCGCTTTTCATCTTTGAAGTCGATATAAATATCTTTTGACTCACAAAAACGACAATTTCTTTTTGTCAATAGAGTTTTATCTTCTCTTTTCGAAGAAAATTTATCGCCACCTCTGGAATTAGAACTGAATTTTTTAGATCCATATTCTTTTTTTTCTGTAAACTTTTTCATTGCTTTACTCCTTCTTCAACTTTTGGTTTTGCTTTTGTTAGAAGAGCTTTCTTATCTAATTTAATTGTAATAAAACGCACGATGTCTTGTTCAATATTGAAGAATTTTTCAAGCTTATGAACTAACTCTCCTGAATCAGAAAATTCAATCACAACATAGTAACCGTTTGTTTTTTTATTAATTGGATATGCGAATCGTTTACGTCCCCAAATATCTGTAGAGCGAATTGTTGCTCCGTTTGTAGTTATGAATTCTTTTGTTTTATCTATTAAACTCGTGATAGTTGGATCATCGAGCGATGCAGTTATGATAAATACAGTTTCATAAATGCGTACTTCATTTTGTGCCATTATTTCTCCTTTGGACAATTGGCCCACTGAATATATCAGTGAGCAGGATTATTAAATTAGTTAATTATGCTTTTTTTTCTGGTGCTACTTCTTCTTCTACTTTTTTACCTTTAGTTATTAATTCTGGTTCTGCTGGAGCAGCTGCAGGATCAACTGGTGCTACTTCTTTTATTACTGTCGGAGGTACAACGCTAACAATATTATTTGATAAACTATCAAGTATTGTAATATTTTCTAATTTTAAATCACTTACGTGAATTGAATCACTAATTTTTAAATTTGTAATATCAAGTTCGATATGCTCAGGAATATGTTTTGGCAAACAAGAAATATGAAGTGCATGCATATTTTGTTGAAGCATTCCACCATCTTTTACACCTTGCGCATTACCATTTAATATAATTGGAATTGAAATGTTTAATTTTTCGTCATCTTTAATTCCTTGAAAATCAACATGGGTAACTTTATCTGAAACTGGATGAAATTGAATTTCACGTAAAACACTTCTTTTTGATTCACCATTATCAAATTTTAATTCAACAATATGTGTGTCCGAAGTATAAACTATAGGACGCAGTTCAAGTGGTGTTACGGTGAATGATATATTTTTATCACCATGGCTATAATAAATACCAGGGACAAAACCGCTTTTACGAAGAGATTTTGCATTTTGACTTTTGTCGGTTCTGATAGTAGCTTGTAATGTAATTTCTGACATTGTATTTCCTTTTCTTAGCTTTTAAAAACATCAAACAGAGTACTTATTGATTTATTCTCAAATGTTCTCTGAATTGCTTTTGCAAATATTTTTGTTATTGTAATAACTTCTATTTTGTTACTTTTTTGTTTTAATGGAATTGAATCTGTGACAACTAATTTTTTTAAAGAACTCGATTCAATTTTTTCATAAGCACTTCCTGATAATATAGCATGTGTGCAAGCACCATAAATATCTTTGGCGCCATTTTCTTTTAAAGCTCTAATCGCAGAAGTAAATGTTCCGGCAGTATCAATAATGTCATCAACAATTAAAACATTTTTTCCTTTTACATCTCCAATAACATTCATCACTTCAACTTCATTTGGTTTTGGTCTGCGCTTATCGATTAAACAAATTTCAGCGTTTAGCCGTTTAGCGTAAGCACGAGCCATATTAATTCCACCAACATCGGGAGATACAACAACAAGATTTGGAATTTTTTTCTTTCTAAAATGATCGACCATTATTGCTGAAGAATAAATATGATCGAATGGAATATCAAAAAAACCCTGAATCTGTGGTGCATGTAAATCCATTGTAATAATTCTATCAGTTCCAGATTTTGCCAAAATATTTGCAATTAATTTTGCAGTAATTGCAACTCTCGGTTGATCTTTTCTATCTTGCCGAGCGTATCCAAAATAGGGAATAACTAAATTTACTTTATTTGCTGAAGCTCTTCGTGCCGCATCAATTGCAATTAATAATTCCATTATATTCTCTGCAGGTGGATTTGTAGGCTGAATTATATAAACATCACTTCCACGTATATTATCAAGGAACTTAACCCAAATTTCGCCATCACTAAAATTCTTAATTTCTAACTTCCCTAAAGGAATGCCAAGATTTTTTGCAATTTTTTCTGCAAGTGGTAAATTACCTCTACACGAGAAAATTTTTAAGTTAGGCATCTAATTTTTTAGTTTGCTCTATTTTTGGGTTTTTAAAGAGCACAAATATAGGAATTAAGATTTAATTAATCAATGAATAAAAGGAGTAAATCTAATGAGCAATGTAGTTTAACCAACGTTTATATAAAAGTGAAGTTGCACGTAAATCCCCCAAACAATAGTCAGCAATTTCTTTGAATGCTTTATTTGCAAACATTTCGTTGATATTTAAACCAGTTGTTCCATGTGATTTTGGACTATCAATTCCAAATTGCTTACAATAAAAATCTAAATTAAATTTGCGTATTGCACCATAAAAAGTTAATTGCTCGAGCAAGTCAATATGTTTATCTGTGCTGAATCGATAAGGAACAAGATTTATCGAGGTTCTAATTTCCAATATAGCAGAACGAATCATTAAAAATGGAGAATCGAAACCTCTTCCGTTGAAAGTAATAAATTGATTATATCGAGGAATTATTTTCCAAAATTCCTCGAGAATTGTTTTTTCACTTCCACTTAAATAATGAACTGTTTCATCCTCAGAAACGAATTCTTCTTCTTTATCAGATTGAAATAATATTTTTCCTTTTTCAGTATCTGGATTGAATAAGCCAATTGTTACAACTTGTGCTGTAAGGGGATATAAATTTAGTTGCTGTTTTTTTTCTTCAACTTCAGTTTCGTTTTCCGCAAATTTTAGTAAATATTCTTGTTGTTTAGAATCGAATGATTCAAAAGGAAAGCCAACTGTTTCAATGTCGAGAACGACTTTATTTAACACAAAGTTTTATAATTGTGTAATTCTATAATTTTTTAAACCCCAATTTGTTTCTTTAATAGTAACAGAAATAATTGTGTACATCGGAATTGCTAAAATCATTCCTAAAATTCCTAAAAGTTCGTTGCCAATTAATATTGCAAGAATAATTACTAAAGGATGCATATGTAAAATCTTTCCATAAACTTTTGGTTGAATAAATAATTCATCGAGTTGTTGAACGATAACATTAATTATTAAAATTGGGACAAACATTCGTAAGTCACCGTATTGCAACATTGAAGAAAAAATTACCGGAATTACCGCAATAAATGGTCCGGCAAAAGGAATTATATTCAACACTCCGCCAATAATTCCGAGTAAAAATGCATATTGAATTCCAACAAACGAATAACCAATTGTGTATAAGATTGTTACAATAAAAGATTCAGTCACAACTCCACGGATATATTTACTTAATTGTAATTCAAGTTTGTAAATCATATTGAGTGCCATTTCGAAATATTTATTTGGAACCTGTTCAATAATTGATTTTTGAATTTTATAATAATCATTCAATAAAAAAAATGTAACTAATGTCACAAGAACCGACATTAGAATAATTTCCATTATAGTTGAAGCCATTGATAATGGATTACCTTGCGAACCTTCAATCGCAGATTTTATTGAAGTTGATACTTCAGTTGAATCTATAAATGGTAGGATAGAATTCAATTGCACAACTAATGAAGAAATTAATAAATCTAATTTTTCGCCACGCATCATTGCTGAGATATTATCAATTTGACTTAATAGCATTGGGAAAAAATAAAATCCTGAAACACCTACAATACTTCCAACAAAAAGATAAAAAATTAAAATTGAAATTGTACGGCTGATTTTTTGCTTTTCCATTTTATCGATCAATGGTTTTGTTACCATTGTTAAAGCAACAGAAAGTACTAAAATTAAAAACACTTCACCAAATTGCGAAAGAATTACAATCGGTAGTGTAATTAAAATTGTAACAAGTAAAACTTTCCAAAGTCTTGATTGAAAGAAATTTTGCACTTTAAATTAAATTAGTTTTATAAATATTTTTTAAAACATCAGTTACAATTGAATAAGAGAATCCACGTCTTAAAAGAAAGTCAAAAACCTTTTTAAGATCTACTTCAGTAAATTTATTTTTAATGTAACGTTCAATTCTTTTTTTGGCTAATTCAGCTGCAACTTTCTTTTCACTATCAACAGTGTAATATTTATTAAGAATCGACTGCGCTAATTCTTTTTTAATGCCTTTCTTCGATAATAAAATTTCCATCATAATTCGTGAAACTGGACGCAATTTTAATTTATCTGAGACAAACATTCTTGCAAATTCTTTATCATTAATGACCGAAAGTGAATTTAATTTTTCCATTGCTGAATTAATAACTGTTTCAGAAAATTTCTTTTTAGTTAAATAAACTTTGAATTCACTACTTGATCTTGGACGAATCGAATGATATCGTATTGCAAATTGAAATGCTTTTTCGACATCTTCCATTTCAGAAATTTTCACCAATTCAGCTGGATTTAATGAAGTGCCAATATTTAATTTTAATTGGCTTAATACTTTTTCACTAAGTCCAAATGAAAATTCCTTATCAACAAAAATTGAATAACGATTATTACGATGTTTTTGTCGCTCAATGGAAGTTATTTTCATATTTCCAATTTATATTATTTTGATGCTTTTTTACCAGTTGCTTGTTTTGCAGGAGCTGGTGTTGAAGCTGCATCTGACGGGATTAGACCAAGTATTTTTTTCAATTCAATTGTAATAGAATTTAAAATATCTGGATTACTGTTTAAAAATGCTTTTACAGAATCACGTCCTTGTCCAATTCGTTCAGTTCCATAAGAAAACCATGAACCACTTTTTGCAATAATATTTTTATCGACGGCAGTGTCAATAATATCTCCAATTCTAGAGATTCCTTCATTATATAAAATATCGAATTGAGCTTCTTTAAATGGAGGAGCAACTTTATTTTTCACAACTTTAACTCTTGTTCGGTTTCCAATAACATTTGTTCCGTCTTTAATTGCCTCAATTCTTCTAACATCAAGTCTAACGGTTGCATAAAATTTTAATGCATTTCCACCGGTTGTTGTTTCAGGATTTCCAAACATAATTCCAATTTTTTGTCTTAACTGATTTGTAAAAATAACAGAAGTTTTTGATTTGCTGATTGAAGCTGTAAGTTTTCGAAGTGCTTGCGACATGAGACGCGCATGAACACCCATTGTTGGATCTCCCATTTCACCTTCGATTTCTGCACGCGGTGTTAATGCAGCAACAGAATCAATTACAACTACATCAATCGCGCCACTACGAACTAACGTTTCAACAATTTCGAGAGCTTGTTCACCAAATTCTGGTTGTGAAAGTAAAAGTGAAGTTGTATCAACTCCAAGTTTTTTTGCATATGCAATATCAAGTGCATGTTCAGCATCTACGAAAGCAACAATTCCGCCAACCTTCTGTGCTTCAGCAAGAATTGTAAGACACAAAGTAGTTTTGCCTGAAGATTCCGGTCCATAAATTTCAGTAACTCTTCCTCGCGGAATTCCACCAATTCCAAGAGCAGCATCAAGTGAGATTGAGCCGGTTGAAATTGCATCGATTTTCGCAACAGGTCCATCACCCAATTTCATGATTGCACCTTTTCCGTATTGTTTTTCTATTTGATCAATTGCTATTTGTAGAGCTTGTACTTTTGCTTCTTTTGAGTCTGCCATTATTTTTCCTTTTGAAAATTAAGTGTGTATAATTGTTTATAAATTGATTTCTGATTTGTAAGAACACTTTTAATTATAACTAAATCGTTGGAACTAAAATTAATAGGTTGAAAATTAGCTGTTTGAATCTTCATTCGCAAGTCCATTTTAATATTTCTGTGTAATCTTCCAAGTTTAAAATATGGGTTAAAATCATATTCTTTTTGAATATCTATCCCGCATTCAATACAACTTTGATCAATTAATCCAACTAAGGTAGAAATAATTTTGTTCTCTTTATGAAATTATATTGCAAAAATAACGCTTCCAAACTTTCGATCAAAATAGCCAAGTGAAGAAATCTCGAAATCTATTTACCGAAAAGTTTCCATTAATTAAATTGACAATCCTAATAAATTTCTCCTTAACAATTCAAGTACATATTGTGATGCTCGCTCTTTAAAAAGTAATCTCTCTGTTCCAAAGTTATTAAATTTAGAAATAACATTTTCCGAATCTGAAAGTGCAATCCAGGAACTACCAATAGGTTTTTCAATTGTGCCTCCGGTTGGTCCGGCAATTCCTGTTATCGAAATTGCAATATCAGCATCAGAATTATTTTTAGCACCAATTGCCATTTGAATTGCAACTTCTTTGCTGACACTTCCGAATAGCTCTAAATTGGATTTAGAAACATTTAGTAAATTTATTTTACTTTGGTTACTATAAGTAATATAACTTTGTAAAAAATAATCTGAGCTTCCGGAAATATTTGTAATTCTGTTGCTTATAAATCCACCAGTACAAGATTCAGCAATTGCAATTGTTAATTTTTTTTCACGTAGAATTTTACCAACAACTTCTTCAATTTCAATATCGGAATTCGAATAAATATAATTATTAACTTTAGAATAAATTTCATTTTCAATTTCTAGTAATTTATTCTTTGCAAAAGTTTCGTTATTAGATCGAATTGTAATTCTTAATTTAGTTCCTCTTGGACTTGGAAGAAATGCTAATTTAGCTGTATCGTCGGTTCCTAATAATTTAGAAATATCTCCAATTTTATCTGAAAGATGAGCTTCAATAATTCCTGTAGTTCTAATTGTTCTGTGTAAAATAAATTCATTAACTTTCTGATTTTTGAAAAAAGGAATGAATTCATTTTCAATAATAGATTTCATTTCATAGGGAACACCAGGTAATGAAAGAAAATATTTATTTTTACCATTATGATTAATTTGATAAAGCAATCCCGGAGCTGTTCCTAATCGGTTTTTTAATGAAGTAAAATCTTTTGGTATTTTGGCTTGTTCAATTGCAACATTTGAAAGTTTTAAATTTCTATTTGATAAAAGTTCTTCGATATTTTTAAGAACATCTTTATCTTCAACTAATTCTTTATTGAAAAACTGACAAATTGATTTTTTTGTAATATCATCGTGAGTTGGACCTAAACCACCGGTAACACAAATCAAATCAAAATTATTCCAGGAAGAGTGAAAAGCTTGTAAAATATCGGTTGGTGCATCTCCGACAGTTGTCATTTTTTCTACAAAAATACCAAGTAGATTAAACTGTTCTGCCAAATATGCCTGATTTGTATTTATAACTTGTCCAATTAATAACTCATCACCAATTGTGATAATTTCAGCTTTCATTAATTTATTATGAATTTACAAACTTGAAGAATTAGATTTGCAATTAATCCTGCAAAAACATCATCTAACATTATTCCGTGCGTGGTATTTTTATTATCAAAATAATTGATTGGAAATGGTTTTAAAATATCAAGAATTCTGAAAAGTATAAATCCAAAAATTAAATAAAAAAGTGTTTTAGGGATGAAAATCATTGTAATACAGAATCCAATGAACTCATCTATTGTAACTATCTGAGGATCGTCCCCATGATTTTTTTGAATATGTGAAGAAGTATAAATTCCTAAAAGATATATTAATGGAATTGTACAAAGAAGTATTAAATCGTTGATTTCAAAAAAATAAAATAAAATTGCAGGGAGTAAAGTTGAAACTGTTCCGGAAGCAAAAGGGAAGTAGCCGAGTAAAAAACAAGTTCCAATAAAATAAATTAGCTGAGATTTTAACTTCTCTACTAACTTCATTTTATTTAAACAAAAGAGAAATTGTTTTACGATTATTTACTAAATAAAAAATTCCTGTAACGACAGTTAATAAAGTTGTAATCCACATAGATAGCTCAATTACAAATGGAGTTAAAATAGAATTCACTTCAGCTCTAATTGTATTGGAATAAGTTGTAGTTGAATTAATTACTTCGATTAATAAAATAAAATAAATTATTAAAAGTTGGAGCGCAGTTTTAGTTTTAGCGAAATTAGAAGTATCAAATTGTTGATTCTTATATTCAGAATACATTCTTAAAATTGTAATTAATAAATCTCGAAAAACAATTGCAACAACCATCCAAAGTTTTACATATCCCAAAAAATAAAATCCGATGAATGCAGTTGATGTTAAAATTTTATCTGCAAGTGGATCAAAAAATTTTCCAAATCTGGAAATAATTCCGTAACGACGTGCAAGAATTCCATCGTACCAATCTGTTAATGCAGCAATTGTAAAAACAGCAAATGCAAATTGTTTATTTAGAGGATCGCTTGAAAATAATAATCCGATGAATATTGGAGTAAGTAAAATTCTGAGTAGTGTTACAGTATTTGGAGGAGTCATTCTATATTATATAAAAAAAAAGGCCATCAATGATGACCTTTAATTATTTTTCATAAAAAAGTTAAGCTACTTTTTTAACTTTTCCTGCTCTAATACAAGATGAGCAAGCGCGAATTCTTTTTGATCTTCCATTTATAGAAGCTTTAACTTCCTGTAAATTTGGTAGCCATCGACGAGGAGTTCTATTTTTCGCATGACTAACATTATGTCCAGTCAAAGGTTTTTTACCGCAGATATCACAAATTTTTGCCATTACTTATTCCTTTCTAACGGGCAAATATACTCGGAAATCAAATAATCTGCAACAGATTGTTCTAAATATTTTTGATAAAATATTTAGTCTGTTTGATTATGCGAGTTCCATTCGGTAATTTCAATAACTGCAAATGGGTAAAATTAAGAAAAAGAAATTATCTTTAATTGAAGAACAAGTAAAATTGTTCATAAATAGTTTAAAAAATCGTTCAATTGAAACAAGTGGAACTTACGAGCGTTCATTAAGAGAATTTGCAAAGTGGTTTAAAGGAAGTAAAATTAATAAAATTCAATTGTTAGTTGTTGACGTTGAAAGATATAAAAGATATTTAACTTCACACAAAAAACTTGCTACATTATCCGTATCAACTTATTTGACTGCACTACGACAGTTTTATAATTATTTAACTAATAACGGAATTACAACAGAAAATCCAACATCAAAGATTAAAGTATATTCGAAACCAAAATTTCACACAAGAGCTACAATTTCACAAAAGGAAATTGAATTATATTTAAATTCAATTACAAAAACCGATGAGCGTGGCTATCGTGATTTTGCATTTTCTAAATTAATATTATCATCCGGATTACATGAGATTGAACTTGTTCGCGCAAATATTGGTGACTATAAAAATATAAATTCTCATTCGGTACTTTTTGTCCAAGGTAAAGGGAAAAAAAATAAAGATAGTTCAGTTGAAATTCAAAATGATGTAAAAGAAGCACTCGAAAATTATTTGACTTACAGAAGATTTGCATTAGACAACGAGCCACTTTTTATGAGCGCTGGGAATAGAACTCGTGGCAAGCGAATGACATCTCGCGGAATTCGTGAACGAATTAATATGTATTTAAAATTAGCTGGACTTAAAAAAAATAAAAATGCAAAAATTTCTCCATTTTCTTTGAGGCATACTGCTGCAAGAAATTTTGCATCAAATGGAATGCCACCGGATGAATTACAAAAACTTTTCCGAATTGGAAAATTAAAAACTGCGATGTTGTATTATTCTAAAAACTAAAATGAATTATCCTTTTCATTCGATAGAAAATAGATGGCAAAATTTTTGGGAAGAAAATAAAACTTTTTCTACTACCGAAGATATTACAAAAGAAAAACTTTTTATACTTGATATGTGGCCATATCCATCAGGTGCGGGATTGCACGTTGGTCATCCCGAAGGTTATACTGCAACAGATATTTATTGTAGATATTTGCGATTAATTGGAAAAAATATTTTACATCCAATGGGTTGGGATGCTTTTGGTTTACCTGCTGAACGATACGCAATGCAAACAAATATCCATCCAAGTATTACAACTGCAGAAAATATAAATACATTCAGAAGGCAAATAAAATCTTTGGGACTTTCTTATGATTGGGATAGGGAAGTCAGTTCTGCTGATCCTTCTTATTTTAAATGGACACAGTGGATTTTTCTGGAAATTTATAATTCATGGTTCGATCCAAGAGATCAAAAGGGAAAATATATTAATACACTCGTAAGTGAATTTGAAACTTACGGAACTTCTAAACTTTCTACATTTACAAAAAAATCTTTCAATGCAACCGAATGGAAAAATAAATCTGAAATAGAAAAACAAGAAATATTAAACGATTTCAGACTTGCATTTATTTCAGAAGTTCCTGTGAATTGGTGCGAAGCTTTGGGAACTGTTTTAGCAAATGAAGAAGTCCCTGAATGGCAGGAAAAAGGATATACAGTTGTAAAAAAACCAATGCGCCAATGGATGATGAGAATTACTGCATATTCAAATAGATTATTGGAAGATTTGAAATTACTCGATTGGCCCGTTTCAACTCTCGATCAGCAAAAAAATTGGATCGGTAAATCTGAAGGTGCACATATAAAATTCCAGATTGAAAATAGTTCAGACTCGATTGAAGTATTTTCAACAAGACCCGACACTATTTTTGGAGCAACTTTTATAGTTCTTTCTCCCGAACATCCATTAGTATTAAAATTAACTTCTTCCGTAAAAAAATCTGAAGTAGAAAAATATATTCTTTCATCTTCTCTAAAATCTGATCTTGAAAGAGGAACTGAAAAAATAAAATCAGGCGTTTTTATTGGAAGTCATGCTATTAATCCAGCTACAAAAAATAAAATCGAAATCTGGATTGCAAATTATGTTTTGATAAATTATGGAACCGGTGCAATCATGGGAGTCCCCGGTCATGATGAACGAGATAATTTATTTGCTGAACAATACAAACTTCCGATTGTAAAAGTTGTTGAAGGTGGAGAAAATGAAAATGCTTTCGAAGGTGAAGGAATTAATTGCAATTCAGAAAATAAAGAAGTTTCTTTAAATGGACTTCAAACAAAAGAAGCAAAAGTAAAAATTATTTCATGGTTAGAAAAAAATAAAATTGGTAAAAGTTCTATAACATTTAAACTTCGCGATTGGGTTTTTTCGCGACAAAGATATTGGGGCGAACCAATTCCAATTATTAATTTAGAAAATGGTTTACGAGTTACAGTTCCACTCGAACAACTTCCATTAACTTTACCAAACTTAAAAAAATTTCAACCAAGCGGAACAACTGACTCGCCACTTATTTTGGCTGAAGATTGGGTGAATATTGTTGATCAAAAAACAGGTCTCAAAGGAAAAAGAGAAACTAACACAATGCCTCAATGGGCAGGTTCATGTTGGTATTATTTACGCTATCTCGATCCAAAAAATGAAAATACTTTTTGTGATAAAGAAAAAATGAAATATTGGATGCCAGTTGATTTATATGTTGGTGGTTCTGAACATGCTGTGCTTCATTTATTATATTCTCGTTTCTGGCATAAAATATTATTCGACTTAAATCATGTGAACACTTCCGAACCATTTATGAAACTTCGGCATCAGGGAATTATTTTGGGAGAAGATTCAAGCAAAATGTCGAAGTCTCGCGGTAATGTAGTTAATCCAGATGAGGTTGTAAATAAATATGGTGCAGATTCACTTCGACTTTTCGAAATGTTTATGGGTCCACTCGAGGATTCGAAACCTTGGAATACACACGGAGTTGAAGGAGTGTTTCGATTTCTAAATCGTGTTTGGCGTTTGTTTATGAATGATGATGGAACTTTGAATTCTAAATTGTCGGATTCTTTTTCTGATAATGAATTTGAAAGAGTTCATCATTTCACAATAAAAAAAATAACAGAAGATATTGAAGCACTAAGATTTAATACAGCAATTTCACAATTAATGATTTATGTAAATGAAATTATGAAACTCGAACAATTTCCTAAAAAACATTTAAAGGAATTTTTGGTTTTGGTAAATCCATTTGCACCACATATTGCAGAAGAATTATGGGAATTAATTGGGAATAAAGAAAGTATCACAAAAGCAACATGGCCGAAATTTGATAGCAGTAAAATAATTCAAACTGAAGTTGAAATTATAATTCAAGTAAATGGAAAAATTCGTGGAAGAATTAATGTTGAATTCAATTCCTCTGAGGAATTCTTAAAGTCGACAGCTTTAAGTCAGGAAAATGTAAAACAATATTTAACCAACAAAAAAATTATTAAAGAAATAGTTGTAAAAAATAAATTAGTTAATTTTGTTATAAAATAATTTTTATGGAAAAGAAACTTTCAGTTATAATTATAACTAAGAATGAAGAAAAAAATATTGAGAGAACTTTACAAAGTCTTCTTTGGGTGGATGAAATAATTATAGTCGATAGTTTCAGTATAGATAAAACTAAAGAAATTGCAACAAAATATCCCGTTAACTTTATTGAAAGAGAGTGGAAAGGATTTGTTGATCAAAAAAAATATGCACTCTCAATAGCTACAAAAGAATGGGTTTTGGCAATTGATGCTGATGAAGTTGCTTCTGAGGAATTAAAAATTGAAATTCAAAATATGTTAAAAGAGACAATTCAATATCAGGCTTACTTTATTCCACGAAAAAATTATTTTTTGAATAAATGGATTAGGAATTGTGGTTGGTATCCAGATAATCAATTGAGATTTGGAAGAAGAGAAAGTTTATTTGTAACCGACAGACAAGTACACGAAGGATTGGATGTTAATTCTGAAAAGGGATTTTTAAAAGGTTCATTACAACATTATTCATATAACTCAATTCATCAATATTTTGAAAAATTTAATATTTATACTACTTTGGATGTTGAGCAAAAATTAATCAAAAAGAATAATAAGATTGAATTATATAATTTATTATTTAGTCCAGTTTCGCAATTTTTAAGAATGTATATTAGTAAAAATGGTTGGAAAGATGGTATTCACGGATTTCTGGTTTCTTTATTTTCATCCTTTTATACTTTAGTTGTTTATGCTAAAGCTTGGGAAAAAATTAATTCTAAAAAATAAAAATCTTAAATGGAAATATTTCTAAGAATTTATAAATATTTAATTCCTTATTGGAGGCAACTATTGCTTTCCATATTCTTCACAATATTATTTTCTTTAATGAGCGGAATATCTATCTATTTAACAATTCCGTTGCTCGAAACTTTATTCTCAGATTCCGGACAAAAAGTTGTTTTAATGAGCAGCCAACCACTTTCGTTTATCGAATCAATAAAATTTAATGTAGAAAGTTGGCTTTATTCATTAATATTTTCAGGGACAAAAGAAAATGCATTATTTATTATTTGCTCGATTCTTGGGACTTCATATGTACTTAAAAATATTTTGGATTATGCACAGATGTATTATATGGTTTTTGTAGAACAAAAATTAATGATGAATTTGCGGAATGATGTTTATCAGCATCTCCATAATCTTTCTCTAAGTTATTTCACAACCGAAAAAACTGGACATCTTATTTCACGAATTACAAATGATGTGAATGTTGTTAATAGTGGAATTTCAACGAGCTTTGTAACTTTAATTAAGCAACCTTTATTAATAATTGTTTTTTTAGGAATGTCATTTCTAATCAGTTGGAAACTTACTTTACTTGCGTTAATTGTTTTCCCATTTGTGTTAATTGTTATCAGCAGTTTAGGATTAAGAGTTCACAGAGAAAGTGGAATTTTACAGGAAAGAATGGCAGATATTACTGCTGTTTTACAGGAAACAATTTCAAATGTGAAAGTTGTAAAAGCCTTTGCAATGGAGGAATTTGAAAATAACAAATTCATGCACGAAACAAAAAAATATTTTCAATCAATGCTGAAGATTACAAGAATTCGAAATCTCGGATCTCCAATTACAGAATTACTTTCAATACTTGCAGCGGTAATTATTATTTGGTTTGGTGGAAGGCAAGTACTTATTACAGAAGAGATGCGAGCATCAGAATTTTTTGGATGTCTATTTATTTTATTTCAAATTATGCCACCAATTAAAGATCTTGCAAGTGTTGCAAACAGAATGCAAGAATTTTCTGCTGCTGGAAAAAGAATATTTGAAATTCTCGATACTCCGATTGCAATTAACAATTCCAAAAATGCTATAGAATTCAAGAAAATAAATAACTCAATCGAATTTAAAAATGTTAGTTTTGCTTATCGTGATCATAAAAATATAAAAGCAAATTCAATTAAAGTTTTAAATAATATTTCTTTTACAATTAATAAAGGAGAAGTAATTGCAATAGTTGGTCCGAGCGGAAGTGGTAAAACTACTCTTGTAGATTTAATTCCTCGGTTTTATGATGTTTCAAATGGAGAAATATTATTTGATGGAAAAGATTTAAAATCATTTACACTTCAATCTATTCGTTCTCAAATTGGAATTGTAACACAAGAAACAATTTTATTTAACGACACTATAAAAAATAATATTGCATATGGAACGACCGACTGCTCAATGAGTAAAATAATTAGTGCTGCAAAAGCAGCAAACGCACTTGATTTTATAAATGAATCTCCGGAAAAATTTGAAACAATAATAGGCGATCGGGGAGTAAAACTTTCCGGTGGTCAACGGCAAAGAATTTCAATTGCTCGAGCGTTACTAAAAAATCCACCAATTATGGTTCTCGACGAAGCAACTTCCGCGCTTGATACCCAAAGTGAACTTCTTGTGCAAGATGCTATTGTTCAATTAATGAAACATCGAACTTCATTTGTAATTGCGCATCGTCTTTCAACTATTCGCCACGCAGATAGAATTATTGTTTTAAACAAAGGAAAAATTGTGCAAATGGGAAAACATTCAAATTTAATTAAACAGGAAAATGGATTGTACAAAAAACTTTACACAATGCAATTCGCAGAATAAAATATTAAAATGAAAATATTAGATATCGGTTGTGGTCCAGTTTCAAAAAAAAATGGATCAATTGGAATGGATATTCGTCCCGCGCCTCATGTTGATGTTGTTCATGATTTAAATATTCTTCCTTATCCATTTAACGAAAATGAATTTGATTATGTTGAAATGTCGCATGTGATCGAACATGTAAACCGACCGTTGCATGTTTTAAATGAAGTTATTAGAATTTCTAATTACGATGCAACAATCAGAATTATTACTCCGCATTATACGTCGCATTTGTCTTATGCCGATCTCGAACATTTTCATCATTTCGGTTGGACATCTTTTAAATTACTAGAAAATTCTAGTTTCCTGAAAATTAAGAAACATAAATTATGGTTTACAGATATTTATAAAATATTTGGAATAAGTATACTTGCAAATCTATTTCCGCATACATGGGAAAAATATTTCTCATTTATATTTCCTGCACTTTATATAGAAATATTTTTTACAGTGATAAAGACAAATGGGAATAGTAATTCACTAATTGAAAACAATATTTACAAAAAAGGATAATAATGAAAGAGAAGAATGAAATGTTATTTTTTCAACTTATATCAATGTTTCATGGCGGAGCAATGCAACACATGGGGAAAATTAAAAATCCTGTTTCGGATAAAATTGAAAAAGATTTAGAACAAGCGAGAATGTCGATTGATGTTCTAAGTTTATTAAAAGAAAAGACAAAAAATAATTTATCCGAGCAAGAAATAAAATTCCTTGATACAGTTTTGCAGGAACTTCAACTTAATTATGTAGATGAAATTGCAAAACCTCCACAAGCTGAGATAAAAAATTAATAATGATTCAGCTTTCATTTGTAATTCTTACTTTTAACGAAGAAAAAAATATTGGAAGATGTATAAATTCAATAAAAGGATTATCGGATGATATTGTAGTTATCGATTCATTTTCAACAGACAATACAGAAAAGATATGTTCAGAAAAAGGTGTGAGATTTATTAAACATAAATTTGAAGGATATATTGAACAAAAAAATTGGGGATTATCTCAAGCAAAATTCGATTATGTACTTTCACTTGATGCTGATGAAGAATTAAATTCTGAACTCAAAACTGAAATACAAAATGTTAAAAATAATTTCATATTCGATGGCTATTTTATGAATCGGCTGACAAACTATTGTGGAAAATGGATTTATCACAGTAGTTGGTATCCCGACAGGAAATTAAGATTATTCAACAAAACAAAATGTACTTGGAGTGGAATTAATCCGCACGATAAAATTGTATTTCATAATCCAAATACGAAATATGGTTTTCTTTCTGGAAAAATTCTTCATTACAGCTTTTATGAAATTGAAGATCATCTAAATAAAATCAAGAAATATTCTGAAATTGCAGCAAAAGCATATCTGGAAAGTGGCAGGAAAGGTAGTTATTTTAATCTGTTGTTTAATCCAATTCTTAAGTTTTTGAGAATGTATATTATTGGTTTGGGTTTTCTCGATGGTTATTTTGGATGGAAAATTGCAACTTTATCTGCAAAAGAAACGTACTTAAAATACAATAAACTTTTATCATTACAGAAATAATATGAAATGTATCGTATCTGGAAATATTTCTAAAGGAAAAGATCTTCGCACTGTTCTTAAAATATTAATATTAATTGCAGAAGAATTAAAAATTGATCTTTACTTCGATAATCAAATATCAAAATTTCTCGGTAAAAAATATTCAACCAATAATAACAATTCAACTTATGATTTGTTAATTGCAATTGGTGGAGATGGGACAATTCTTTCAGCTGCACAGAAAGTGTTTAAAACAAAAATTCCAATTCTGGGTTTAAATATCGGCAAATTGGGATTCTTAACTGAGACTTCAATTGAATCAATAAAAGATGTTCTAATAAATATAATTAACAAAAAATATTTTCTTGATAAACGATCACTTATTGAAATCAAAATAAAAAATAGCGCTAATATATTTTACGGATTAAACGAAGTTGTAATTGATAAAGGTAATTCCTCACGAATGATTAGTGTTGAAACCTTTGTTGAAAAGGAAGCACTGCTAATTTTTAATGGTGATGGTGTAATTGTAACAACTCCAACAGGATCAACAGGATATTCTCTTGCAACAGGTGGACCATTAATTTCACCTTCTGCGGCAGTAATTGGAATCACTCCAATTTCCGCACATATGTTAACTGCGAGACCTGTTATTCTTCCAGATGATAAAAAAATAAAAATTAAAGTTACTTCAAAATTTAAAAAAGCTCGGCTTGTTGTAGATGGAAATCAGGAAGTTGTTTTAAATTCTTCTGATACAATCGAAATTAAGAAATCAAAATATTCTATAAATCTCGTTCGACAAAATAGTTGGTCATTTTATGATCTTCTCCGTAAAAAACTTTTATGGGGTTTTGATTTACGAATAATCAGCAAATGAATAATTTATTTATTTTACTGTTTTTAACAACTCCATTTTATTGTCAAAATCCAGACAGCCAGAACACATTTAAAACAATAAAAGAAGAGACAGGAACTATAATTTTTAAAGGAATGATAGCTTGCAGTGATTTAACAAAAGAGGAAAGTTTTAAATGGTATAAAACAAATTACGATTCTTACAAAGTTGACAGTTTAAGTTTACCAGCTACAAAATTATTTAAGGATGTGAATGTTGTATTGTTTCTTGGAACATGGTGTGGAGATTCGAAAAGAGAAGTACCAAAATTTTTTAAAATTCTTGAAAAATGTACGATTCCAGAATCGAGAGTTAAAATTTATGCGCTTGATCGAACAAAAAAAACTGAAGATTCAACTTTTAATAAAAAATATAATATTGATAGAGTGCCAACTTATATATTTCTAAAAGAGGGAAAGGAAATTGGAAGAATCGTTGAATTCCCAAAAGAAAGTTTAGAAAAAGATATTTCTGCAATACTTTCTAATAAAATTACGGAATAGAATCTGTTGCCCCTTCCATAATCCAAGTTTTAATTCCCTTAATTTGAGTTGAAGAAAGTATTTTTCCCGGAGGCATTGCCGGAGAACCTGAACGTCTTTCAATACTCCAAATAATTCTACTCAAAGTTGTATCCTTCGGAATAATTACATCATAAAATCTTTGTCGTGCTGCTCCGTAACTTGACAAATCTAAATTTGATTTTTTATCTGTTTCATTATGACAACCTGATAAAGTGCAATTCTGATAAAAAAATGGTTGAACTTGTCTGTTGAAACTTATCTTACTTAATGGAAAAATAATTTCTTCTCCAGGATTTGTAATAGAATCACTACATCCTAAAAATACAACTGTAGTTAAAAATAATAGATATTTCAATTTTAGAATCTTGTTCCGATTACGAATCTAATTCTTTCGCCGATTGCTTTAATCTGTGTAAAATCTTTTCCTGGAACTTTTTCTGCAATTGGAAAATAAACACCAAAGCCAAAACCTAAATTGCCAATCGGTGAATTTATATCAAAATTAGTTGCTAATGCTACTGCAATATCAGAATAAAGATTTGATTCTATTTTTTTGATAAGTATTTCTTCATCCGAAGCCATGCCGATATTTGCTAAAATAGAAAACATTCCATATTTGTAATTTGCATTTGCTGCAATAATATTATTACCAAAAACATTTTCTTTAACAAAAAGATTTCCACCGCCGGCCATTGTTAATTTCTGTTGAGATTTATTTGAAAAAGTAGGACTTCTGAAGAAATTATTTTCAGTTTGTTCAAGTTGTGTTGCTGTATTTAGCGAAAATCTTGTTTGATTTGGAATATTTCCACCGCGAATCATACCACCAAAAAGTCGCAAATCTAAATTATTCCATCGAAGTTTGGATTCAATTGAAGTTTTGGAATAATAAAACTTAGATTTTGGAATTCCAAATTCAGCAAACAAACTCACAGAGGACTTTCCCCAACTTTTATTTTTAATTTGAGAAAATGTTAATGTGCCGTAACTGAGAATCCCTTTACTCCAAAGTTTTGAGTCAACATAGGTTTCGTCAATTAATTCCATTGAGCGAATTGATGTTGAAAAATCTGTATTTGTTGTAGTTCGTCCGAACATTCCGCTATAATTTGTAGTATTATAATTTAAAATATATCCTGTTCCTCTTCTTCCATCGCTATTCAAAACTAAAACTGTACTGCTTAAATCGGGAGAAATTATATCCAGTGTATTTCTAAAATTCATATCAACATCAGTTTTTTTAGATTTAAAATCGTATCTAAAAGTTTCAGAAAAATTAAACTTACTTAAATATTTAACTGTTAAATTAATTCCGGCTTCTATTCCATCAATCTGATTGTAACTAAGAGATGGAGCAAAATTTAAAACTTTTTTATCAAGTGGCATAAAAATTGAATTTACAATTCCAAAACCAAAATCAACTTGATAATTATTTAACGACCAGCGTGGCCATAAATTATTTGTTCGATCAACATCTGCAAGATTCAATTCGGGATCAATTGTAATTTCCGAAATATCTGATTTCGCATGTTGAATTTCAAAAGTAAAATTATCGGAAAACATCGAGAGAGTCTCCGGAACTCGATAATTAACAGACTTACCATTTTTTAATTTCACATTTAATGTGAATGGCATAACTGCTTCGCCGAGATTTTGAAATTTGACTAATGAAAAATCTAATTTATCTTTTGATTTACTTTGAACACTATTAATTGCAATATCTAATTTTGAAGTTTTATAAAACCACTGATTCCAAAACCAATCCAAATCACGACCACTAACATCTTCAATTGTATTATAAAAATCTTCAGGATATGGATGTTTTAATAACCATCGATTATAATATTCTAAAAGAGCTTTGCTAAAAACTTCATCGCCCAAAACATCTTTCAACATAAACATAACAGTGCCAGGTTTTTGATAAGCCATTACACCAAATTGATGACTCTGCGTTTTGTTTGAATGTGTCATTAATGTAGCTTCGGTATTTGTATTCGCTTTCAAAATGTAAAATCGCTGATTCAAAATTCTGTCATTAGCTTCTCTAAAGTGATGACCGAAATCTTTGTCAAAATCTTTATGAAGCCAAGCTCGATCTCCATATCTGTCATAGTATGCGTTTGAAGTTATGAATGTATTAAATCCTTCATCCATAAAAGCATAATTAGTTTCATGACTTCCAATCATCATCGGATACCATTCGTGTCCAAGTTCATGCGCGATAACTCCATAAAGTCCATTTGTAAATGGATCGCCGGAACCTGCAAAAATAAACATTGGATATTCCATTCCACCAACGGGACCGGTTACAACTGTTGCCTGAGGATAAATATAATTTCCATAATTTTTCGAGAAATATTCGATTGCATGTTTTGCCATGTTCGCGCCATCATCCCAATTTGAAACTTTATTATTGGACTCTCTCCAACGATATGGAGCTAAAACAGAATCTTCACCCTTGTAATAAAATGCATAAATGCGAACATTGTTGTTTGTCAAAGTTGCATCCCAAACATATCTTGGAGAAGCTGCCCAAGCGAAATCACGAACATCTTTTGCAGTGAAATGCCAAGTTCGTTTTTCTTTTTTTAAATTATTTCTTGAAGTATCTGTTTCTGTCGAAGGAATAATTTGAATTACATTTTGAGATGTAATACTGTTAAATCTTTTAACTTGTTCTGCTGTGAGAACTTCATTTGTATTTTGCAGAAGTCCAGTTGCACAAACTACAAAATTCGCAGGAACAGTTATTTTTGAATCCCAATTTCCATAATCCAAATAAAATTCACCTTGTCCCAAATATTGATCGCGATCCCAACCTCGCTGGTCATCATATACAGCAATTTGCGGATACCATTGACATATTCCGAAATCGTTTCCACTTGAACCAGTTCGTAAAGATGCAACATTTGGAATTTCATATTCCCATTCAACATAAATTTCAATTGATGTTTTTGGAAATAATGGATTGGGAAGTTTCGTTTCCATTATAGTTCTATCAATTTCAGTTTTTAAAATTGTATTGCCGATCGAAATTTTCTTAATTGTGATTCCTTTTGTATTTGTCATTACACGACCAACAATTTCTTCCATTCCGTCAGAATCAAATCCTTTTTTAAAAATATTTTGATACAAATGCCAAACAAGAAATTTTAAAGTATCGGGAGAGTTATTGAAATAAGTGATTTTCTCTTTACCAACTAACATTTTTGTTTCGGGAAAAAGTTCAGCTTCAGTTTTGTAATCAACTTGTTGCTGCCAATAACCAAGACCTGGCGCACCGTTCGACATTCTTACAGGCTGATTATTTACTAAACGATTTGATTGCGCAAAAACTAAAAGTGGAAGTAGCAGTGTGAAAAATAGTTTCATTTAAATTTCCTTTTTAAAAGTTACAAGGTTAAAAAATATCTAATAAAATTACTGAATTAATAAGAATACTACAATATAAGTTACTCTGAGCGCAGTGATGTTTACGAAGTCGTAGTGTGTCACTGCAATACAAGACCACGGTCATAGTTCTTAAGCCTCTGCTGGAAATTCTTCGAGTCTTAGCACTTCTTCAGACGGTAACCACAATCATTCGGGTAATACGAGCAGAGATGGCAATCACACCCATAATCATATTGATGCTAATTCTGAAATTCCATGGGATGGGAATTATGACGTCAGAGCTGGAGGCAGTGAAACACATAGAGCATTTACTCTGAGAACTACCACTGCTAATGGTTCCCATAGTCATTTTTTTGTTAATCGTTGGATGGATTGCACGGGCACACTATTGATCCACATGGCCATTCAGTTTCAGTATCTGTAGGTAATATGAATAATGGAAATACCGCCATCGAAACCCGGCCAAGTAATGTGGTGGTAATATTTTGGAGAAGAACCAATTAAATTTCATAAAATAATCCAAGGCAACTTATCGATTCAAGTTATCAATTTTGCAACTTGGTTTGGAGAATTAAGGTTTCCTCCTTACGATAATTAACACCACGTTCTTTTAAGTAACTAAAAAAATAATTAAAACAAATGGGTTCTTTACCCACCAATTCGGGAGGAAAAACGCCTTTTTGTGCAAATAATTTTTCCAGTATCAAATTTATTGCGGCAGTAGCAGTATATCCTGTTGTGCGAGCCATCGAAGAAGTATTTGTTTCAACATTATATTGATCAAATAAATTATAGGTAATTTTTTTGGTTATACCATTTTCATCCCCTATTAATGTAATGCGCATAACAGTTAATTCTTCTTCATTTTCACCTAATTTCCATTCATTAAATAATACTTTAGAGGTAAAATCTAAAGGAATAACAGCAACACCATTAAGTTCAATGGGCTCTTTACTTAAGAAACCAGCATCGCGTAAAGCAATTACTTTTTCGATATGACCGGGATAACGCATGGTTTTCTCTTTCATATTTTGGATGTGGGGCATGGTAAAAATAATGGAGCGCAGTCCGTCAGAGTTAAACGTTTCAAGATTACCAACACCATCTATTTCAACGTATTCAATATCAGACATAGCAGGTTTAGTAATAACCTTACCATTTTCGACATAACGAGCAGGGCGGGTATACTCTTCTATTACATCAATTGGAGAAAAAGGAGCTTTATAATTAAAAGGCCATTTTTTTATTTTAGGCAGTCCGCCAACCAAACATTCAAAATCAGTAAGTTTCATTTTTTCGTTATAATATCCGAGTATGATATTATCCATGCCCGGCGCTACACCGCAATCAACAATAGCAGTTACCCCATTTTGTTTTGCCAGAGAATCTAATTCCAGCGCATTTTCTGGAAAGAAGGATATGTCAACAACATTTTTACCAGTTTCGATAATTGTTTTCAGCGTTTCATAACCCATAAAACCAGGAACAGCAGATAATACAATATCGAAAGGAGTAATTGCTGAAATTAATAATGCTTTATTTTTCCCATTCAATTGCAGCGTGTTGATACTATTATTTTTCTGTTTCAATTTTTCTAATGCTTTATCACTTAAATCGGCCACAGTAACACTGTGTTTTTTAACTAAGTCGATAGCCATAGCACTTCCTACCATTCCGGCACCTAAAACAATAATTTTTTTCATGAAATATTAATTAAGAATATTATTAATTGATGATTTTAAAATTGGATAAATTGATGTTTTTGAAATTTAATTATTTTGCTTTTAAAATCAACAAATTAATTTAGTTTTTCATCAAAACATAAATAATAAATCACAAGCCAGGTAGGGCTACCCAAGGTAAATATTTGAATTGTATTCTTGCGAAATATTTTCTCATAATAACACACAAATATAAGTAAAATATATAATTTGCAGAATATATTTCTATAAAATAACAATGAAAATAAAAAAAGCCTTATGCACAAGTAATAATATCATGCACACGCCCTACCTGACGTGATTGGAGAGTTACTTTAATACCACGGGAGTGAAAATCTGCAGCAGTAAGTATCCATTGCACTTTGCCTCGTGTAAGTTTTCCTGTGCGTTGATCTTTTTTCAAAACCACATTTACGTCCATGCCAAGCTTAATATTGGCACGAAACATATTAGTATTAGGCAGCTGAATGGCATTTAAATTCATTGGTATAAAAGATATTAAAGAAAAGAGATAAAAAAAATATTTTAAAGAGATAAAAAAAATTAAAAAATGGAACCATAATCGTATTGCTAAAATTGAAAAAGATACTTTCAAAAATGTTAGCTTAACGAATCAATGAAATATTCCCTTTTTTTAATATGGGTTCACCACTAAGAGAAATAGCATTAATAGCATACACAAAAACACCAGTATTCAATGGTTGCCCTTATAGTTACCATCCCAGCTTTGCGTAGGGTTTAGAGATTCAAAAACTTCGATTTGATTTCAGATGAAAAAATATTACAGTAACTTAAATATTAAGCGAACGAAATTAATTAAGAATTCAGAAAAATATGGTTTAAAGTATTTGCTTGGAATAATAAATTTTAGTGTGACAAAATATTTTTTAAAGTTTCTCATAAAAGGAAAAATAGACGCTTATCCTGATGATTGGAAAGAAATAATTATTCCTGAAATTAATTTTCAAAACAAAAACGAAAAAGCATTGCACGATGAAATCACAAAACTGGTTGACCAACTTCTCCAACTCAATAAAGAAATCCGCGAAACAAAACTCGAAGCTAACAAAATACAAATCCAAACCAAAATAGATTACTGTGAAAATAAAATAAACGAAATCGTATATCAACTCTACGAGTTGACCGAAGAAGAAATAAAAATAGTTGAAGGTAAAAGACAATAATGAGAACGATTAATCGAAGTAAAACTAATGTTCGAAATGTTTTATTTCCAAATACTTACAACTGAATTTTAATTTTAGTAATTTTACAAAATTGCTGGAGTAGCTCAGTTGGTAGAGCAACGGTTTCGTAAACCGTAGGTCGTGGGTCCGACTCCCATCTCCAGCTCTCTTTATTATTTTTCCAACCAATTAATAATTACTTTAACAAATTATGATTTACGACATTATAGTTATTGGCGCCGGTCCATCCGGACTATCTGTTGCAGTTGAAGCGGTAAAAGAAAATTTATCGCTCTTAATTATTGAAAAAGGGGGAATTGTAAATTCACTTCAAAATTATCCAACTTCAATGACATTCTTTTCCACTCCTGAATTATTGGAAATTGGTGGATTGCCTTTTACTTCTTCAACAATGAGGCCGAACAGAATTGATGGAATTCAATATTATAGAAAAGTTGCAGAGTATTATAAATTAAATTTTGCATTCCATAAAAAGTTTCTAAAAACACAAAATAATGGAAATGAAATATCTGTATTAACTGAAGATGAAAATTTTAAATCACGATCAGTTGTAATTGCAACGGGATTTTTTGACAATCCAAATTTGTTAAATGTAAAAGGGGAAGAATTAAAAAAAGTTTCCCATTATTACGACGAACCATTTCGTTTTTATAAAAATAATGTTGCAATTATTGGAGCAAAAAATTCTGCTGCAATTTCTGCTTTGGAACTTTATCGTGCTGGCGCAAATGTTACTTTAATCCACAGAGGGAGTGCTTTAAGTGAGAATATTAAATATTGGATTATGCCCGATATTAAAAACAGGATTGAAGAGGGAGTAATTTCAACTTACTTCAATACGAATGTTTTGGAAATTACAGAATCGAAAATTCTTCTTAAAAATAATGAAAAAGGGGAATTCGAGATTGAAAATGATTTTGTTTTTGCAATGACCGGTTATCGTCCTTCTGTCGAAATATTCGAAAAAAGTGGAATTAAATATGATGCAGAAACTTTAGCGCCAATTCATACTTCATCTTTTGAAACAAATATAAGTGGAGTTTATGTTGCAGGGTCAATCATTTCCGGGAAAAATAATAATAAAATATTTATAGAAAATGGTCGGCTTCATGGAAAAATTATAGTTGATGATGTTAAAATAAAATATCTTAGTTGATTTTTAATCTATTTATCATTATTCTTGTGAGCAAATTTCAAGTAAAAACTCAACATTTTTTAATTTATTAAATAGGAATACAATGAACGATGGTAAAATTACTCAAGTTATCGGGCCTGTAATTGACATCGATTTTACAGGATCGAATCTACCAAATCTTTTAAACGCAATTATAATTCCACGAACTAATATTGAAGGTGTTACCGAAGAACTTGTAGTTGAAGTTCAACTTCATTTAGGAGAGAATTCAGTTCGAGCAATTGCAATGGATTCAACTGATGGTTTAGTAAGAGGAATGAAAGCAATTGATACTGGCGCTCCAATAACTATTCCAGTTGGTCCAGAAGTTTTAGGAAGATTAATTAATGTAATTGGTAAACCAATTGACAATAAGGGAGAATTAAAAACTGCAAAAAGATTTCCAATTCATCGTCCGACACCAAAGTTTACAGATTTAACTACAAAAAAAGAAATGTACGAAACGGGAATTAAAGTTATTGATCTTCTTGAACCTTATACAAAAGGGGGAAAGACAGGATTATTTGGCGGAGCAGGAGTTGGTAAAACAGTTTTAATTATGGAATTGATTAACAACATAGCAAAGCATCATGGCGGATATTCAGTATTCGGTGGAGTTGGCGAAAGAACTCGCGAAGGGAATGATTTAATGTTGGAAATGACTGAGTCAGGAGTTTTAAAAAATACTGCATTAATTTTTGGACAGATGAACGAACCTCCAGGCGCACGACTTAGAGTTGCATTGACAGCTTTAACAACTGCAGAATATTTCCGTGATGAAGAAGGAAAAGACGTTTTACTTTTTATTGATAATATTTTTAGATTCACACAAGCAGGTTCCGAAGTTTCCGCTTTACTTGGTCGAATGCCATCTGCTGTAGGTTATCAGCCAACACTCGCAACTGAAATGGGATATTTACAAGAAAGAATTACATCAACTTCAAAAGGTTCAGTAACATCTGTACAAGCAATTTATGTTCCTGCAGATGATTTAACCGATCCGGCACCAGCAACAACATTTGCTCACTTGGATGCGACAACAGTTTTAAGTCGTCAAATTGCTGAGTTAGGAATTTATCCAGCAGTTGATCCACTTGATTCAACTTCAAGAATTATGGATCCACAAGTTATTGGAGAAGAACATTATTCAGTTGCACGAAAAGTAAAATCAATTCTTCAACAATATAAAGATCTTCAGGATATAATTAATATTCTTGGAATGGATGAATTATATGATGAAGATAAATTAACTGTAACTCGTGCAAGAAAAGTTCAGAAATTTTTATCACAACCATTTTTTGTTGCAGAACAATTTTCAGGTGTTCCTGGTCGATATGTAAAATTAGAAGAAACTATAAAAGCTTTTAAAGGAATTGTTGAAGGTGCTTATGATGAACTTCCAGAAGCTGCATTTTATATGGTTGGTACAATTGAAGAGGCAATCGAAAAAGGTAAAGTTTTACAGATAGCATAAATGAGCGATAAAAATTTTACTCTCGATATTGTTACTCCAACACGAATTGTTTATACTGGTAAAATTTCAAGTATAAGTGCTCCCGGGATTTGTGGCGGATTTCAGGTTTTGTTTAATCACGCAGCACTTCTTTCTCAAGTTGGAATTGGAGAAATGAAATTAACAAATCAAGACAATGATGAAGTTCATTTTGCAACCTCCGGTGGATTTTTTGAAGTGAATAATAATAAAGTAATTTTTCTTTCCGAAACTGCAGAACCAAAAAATGAAATTGATTTAAAAAGAGCTAAAGAATCTCTTAAACGAGCAAATAAAAGAATTAATGAAAAAGTTGGCATTGACATTGCTCGAGCGCATTCCGCGTTTCAACGTGCAAAAAATAGAATTCAAGTAGCCACTAAATAAATCCCAATTTAAAGTGTTGCGTCACAACTGATTGTCGTACATATTATTAATAATATGAGACCGACAAAAGCAATAATCCAACTCTCCGCAATCCGAAATAATTTATTAGAAGTTCGAAAAAGAATTCCAATTACAACTGAGATTATGGCTGTTGTAAAAGCAAATGCTTACGGACATGGCGCTGTTGAAGTTTCAAAATTTATTAGTAAAGAAAAACTTGCAACCTATTTTGGTGTCGCAATAGTTGAGGAAGCAATTCAGCTTCGTAAAAAAAAGATTACAGAGCCAATTCTTGTATTCACAGCTCCGATAGTTTCGCAAATAAAAGAATTTCTAAAATACAATTCTGAAATGACACTTTGCTCGTTAGAAATTGCAAGGCGTGCAAATTCAATTGCGGCAAAATTTGGAAAAAAATTATCTGTTCATATTAAAGTTGATACTGGAATGGGACGAATTGGTGTTTCAATAAAAGATGCGGTTAATTTAGTTGAACGTGTTTCTATGATGAAATATATTAATTTGAAAGGAATTTATACTCACTTTGCTTCGGCAGATAATTCTGATCTTACTTTTGCGAAAATGCAACTTAAAGAATTTGAAAAAATTTTAACGGAAATTGCGCTTCGTGGAATAAATATTCCAATTCATCATTCGGCAAATAGTCCGGCAATTTTACGACTTCCTGAATCTCATATGAATCTTGTTCGTCCGGGAATTATGTTGTACGGTTATATGGGAAATAAAAAATTAGAAAGAAATATTTCATTGAAACCCGCGCTAACAATTGCAACGAAAATTACATTTTTAAAAATCGTTCCTAAGAATACATCAATAAGTTATAATCATAAATACACAACTAAGTCGGCTTCATTAATTGGAACTCTGTCGATTGGTTACGCCGATGGAATTCCACGAGGATTAACAAATAAATTAAAAATAATTCATAATGGAAAAATTTATCCATCAGTTGGAACTATTTGTATGGATCAAATAATGGTAAATTTCGGAAATGAAAAGGGAATTTCAGTTGGAGATGAAGTGATTATAATTGGTGAAAGTAAAAAGAAAAAATTAACTGCTTGGGATTTGTCTGAAGCTGCAGATTCAATTCCTTATGAAATTTGTACTGGATTTACTTACAGAGTTCCACGATTATATATTTAACATAAATGCAAGCAGAAACATATTTACTCGAAACTTTTCGCCAATCTGTAATGCAACTTGGTGAAAGCGAATCCAAAGAAAAAGGGATTCTACTTTTAGATAAATTTGAAGATGCAGAATCAATTTCGGAAGTTATTGCACAACTTAAAAAAGTTAAAGGATGCATTCATCTTGCATTATTTTGTGAATGGATAATTGCAAAATCTAAATCAAATCCTGAAATAAATAATGTTATGTCTGAGGATTTAGATAAGTTTAAAGAAATACTTTTAAATGCAATTTCTTTTAACGAAAATTCTACTGAAATAAAACCGAAGGCTCTTCGTTTGGTTGATTTAATTGATAGAAATTTATTAACTGGATTTCAGAGATTCAGCGATATTGTAACGCATCTTGCAAATAAAAATCCACAAGAACGCAAAACAACATTTGGTGTATTAGCAATGATTTCACGTAGCTCACTTGATGTTGCTAAAAAACAAAAAAATATTTTAGTTGAAGAATTTTTTGAAGCCGTAATACTTTTCATAATAAATGTAGATAAACTTGGAACAGTAAATGATTCGCGTGTTTCTGAAGTTATGAAAACTGTTGGAGTTGAATTAAATATTGCATTAACTTCAGATGTCGATCCAAAAGAATCTTTTGCAAAAGTTATAAAAATTTTAAAGGAACCGATTGGAAGTAGTCCATCGGAAAGGAAATAATATTTATGAAAAATAAATCACTATCAGTTTTTAGTGTAATAATGGCCGGTGGAGTTGGTTCAAGATTTTGGCCAAAGAGTAGAGAAAAAAATCCGAAACAATTACTTCCAATTCTTGGCGAACAAACTATGATTCAACAAACATTCGAAAGAATGCGCGGAATAGTTCCGGAGAAAAATAATTTTATTGTTACAAATAAATTGCAGCGTGCGCAAATTGCAAAACAACTTCCAATGTTGTCCGAAGAAAATATTCTCGTTGAACCTGTCGGTAGAAATACTGCACCTTGTGTTGCGTTGGCTGCGTTATTTATTCATCGGCTCGATCCTGAAGCTGTAATGGTTGTAGTTCCTGCAGATCATATTGTCCAAAATGTCGAAGAATTTACAAAAGTTATTGAAGCTGCAATTGAAGTTGCAGCGAATTCATCATCATTAGTTACAATTGGAATTCAACCAAACAGAGCTGAAACGGGTTACGGATATATTCAAATTGATGATTCAAATGAAAAAAAGAAAAATGGAAACTATACTGCATATAAAGTAAAAGCGTTTGCAGAAAAACCAAATATTGAAACTGCAAATAGATTTTTAGAAAGTGGAGATTTTTTATGGAATAGTGGAATGTTCGTTTGGCGTTGCGATGCAATTTTAAATGAAATAAAAAAATCTTTACCCGAACTTTATTCTCATTTCGAAATTTTAAAAGAAACAATTGGCACAAATTTGTTTGAAACCAAACTGCAGGATGTCTATTCAAAAATTAAAAGTATTTCAATTGACTTTGGCGTAATGGAAAAATCTGATAGCGTGAGAGTATTTCGTGGAAATTTTGGTTGGAATGATGTTGGTTCGTGGGACGAAGTTGTTCGGCTATCAGAAAAAGATGAAAATGGAAATACAATAAAAGGTAATGTGATTCCTATTGATTCTAAAAATTCATATTTCCTTTCGAATGGAAAACTAATTGCAACAGTTGGAATTGATAATTTAATTGTAATTAATACTGAAGATGCAATTCTAATTTGTAAAAAAGATGATTCGCAAAATGTTAAAAAAATTGTCGATTATCTTCGATACAAACAAATGAATGACTATTTATAATTTTAGAAGTGTTAGTTTTGGATTAATAATATTTCTTTTTTGGGGATGCTCTTCTTCATCGCGATTTACAACAGAACGATTCCGGCAACCGAATATTGAAAATAATTCTGCTAATATTCCATCAACTTCAAGTGCAAGCGAAGGAATTGCCTCATATTACGCTGATGATTTCCATGGAAAAAAAGCTGCAAATGGAGAAATATTTGATATGCATACAATGGTTGCGGCGCATCGTACATTTCCATTTGGAAGCATTGTAAAAGTTACAAATTTAGAAAATAATAAAACTGTAAATGTGCGAATTATTGATCGAGGACCATTTAAACTTCAAAGAATAATTGATCTCTCGTTGGGTGCTGCGAAAGAAATTGATATGGTTAGAAGTGGTACTGCAAAAGTTTCGTTGGAATTGCTGAAAATTGGAGATAATAAATATCAAAAATAATTTATTATTACTTTTTCGATATTTGCTCGTAATGTAATTTATGAGAAGGATCTACAGATCCAAGTAACTGAATTATATTTTTATCTTCATAATCTTTTAATGACTCAACTACTTCCAAATATTTTGTGTCAAAAAATAATTTTAAGAATTGTGAACGGGAATTCACATCGGATTTAATAATTTTAGCCGTTTCAAATAGTGATATTATATTTTTTTGACCACTTACTTTTTTTGTTGTTAACCAATCCAATCCACGACGATGATATGCAAAATAACTTTTTCTGAAATTTTGAAAATCAGGATTTAATAATTCTTCGATAAAAGAAATTCTGTTGTATAATCCGATCGAACGCTCCCAACCTTTTCCACTTCGCGGAGCAAGATTTGCAATTGATAACGCTTTTGCAAAATATGGAGAGCCGGATAACGATTTGTAGGAATCATTATCAAATCCAAAAAGTAGATAAATATAAAAATCTAATAAACTTGTAAGCTGATCGAATCTTGTTTCATTTCTAATAAGTGATTGACCTTTGATATAAGTAAATTCCCATTTGTCGTCGAGTAAACGAACAAGTGCAGTTCGCTTTGTTGACTTTAAAGTTCCATTATAAATTGGTCGATAACTCCCAATAAAAACTTGAGCAGTATATTTATTATCTGAAGCAGAGGTAAAATATATTTGAATTGAACATTCTATTTTTTCATCACCAAAATCTTCAATTGCCCATTTATTAGATTCGATATAAGTTTTAATTTCGTGGGAAAAATTGTTAAGAATCTCCCTTTCTGAACTCGGAATACTTTCTAAATTCAAAGAAATATCGCACAATACCTGAGTGAAAATAGGGGAGAAAGAAAAAAATATAATTAACAAAACTTTGTTCAAATAAATTTGTAGTTTCATCACAGGTTAATATAAGGAGATTCATGAAGCACAGCAATTTGATCTCATTGGTAATTTTGATGATCTTCCTACCAGCGCAACTCAAACCGGGATTTGAGAGAATAAATTTACATCCAAGAATTAATGGAAAAGGATTGTCCGGAATAGCATCAAAACGATATTATAATGCAGAATTAAACCCCGCTTCATTAATAAAAAGAAATATAAATTTTTCATTCATTCACACTCCATCGGAATTTGGACTTGAAGAATTATCATCAAATTCTTTTTTAGCGAATTTTACACTTTGGGATCAGCCTTTTACAACTTCTATTAGAAAGTTCGGTTCAAATTTGTATGAAGAAAATAATTACAACATTTCTTCTTCGAGATTAATTGATAATGATTTTGCATTCGGTGCTTCAATTAATCTTAATCAAGTCTCAATAAAAAATTATGGTAATATTACAGAAGCTTCCATCGATTTAGGAATTAATTTTCAACTTTCAGAAAACATTTCTGTCGGTGTGGTCGGTTGGAATATTAATCAACGAATGTTAAATAAACTTGAAAACGAAATCCCATTTGTTGGAGGATGGGGAATTGCATATCAGTTTTCAAATGATGGCGAAGTTTGTGTAGATGTAATAAAAGATATCAACGCACCACTGGAAATTATAATTGGAGGTGAATATATGATTCATGAAAATGTAATATTACTTGCAGGATTGAATTCAATGAGATCGATATATTCCGGGGGCTTTGTAATTAATTGGGGTGGATTAGAATTTAGTTTCAGTATTAATCAACATACTATTCTCGGTGCAACTAAATCATTTGCAATTACATTTAACTTTGACAAATGATTTTCATATTTACATTATTATTTTCAATTCAATTTGAAAAAGTAAATTTAGATTCTCTTAATTTATTATCCGATGAAGAATTAACTGAAATATTTATAAAAAAACAAAGTGAAGATGAGTCGGTAAATTTAAATGAGCTTCTCGAGAAAATCGAATATTATAGAACTAATAAAATCCCTTTTCGTAAAGCTACAGAAATAGAATTAAATTCTTTACCGGGAATTACTGCCGAAGTTTTAGAATACATTCTAATACTTCAACAAAGAAGTGAAGTAACTAAAAATGAATTTATACAAAGTAGGTCGATTGAAAGATTTACTTTATTATTAATCTCTCAGTATTTTAAATTTGACAATGAGTCGGAAGCGACAATATATAAGTTAAGACAACGAGTTATCACAAAAACACAATATTTAGATTCCGGAAATGAAGAAAATTATAATGGCTCATTATATACAAATTATCATCGTTTATCAGTTCAAAGTGGGAAAATTTCGATTGTAGGAATGTTCGAAAGAGATGCAGGGGAATTATTAAAAAATGGTAATAGTGCATTCTATTTTCAACTTAAGAATTATTATCCAATTCAAAAATTAGTAATCGGAAACTATTCAACTCGAGTTGGACAAGGACTATTTATTTCAACAAATCCTCAATTTGGATTTTCGACATCATCAATTAAAACATTATTAGGCAACGATGAATTGTTTAGAGGATCAGCATCAACAAATGAATTGTTTATGTTAAAAGGAAGTGCGATTGAACTAAACTATAATCGATTTAATCTTGGATTATTATATTCAAATAAAAATTTATCTGCATCTATTGACACTTCGCAGAAAGTAAAAAGTATTTATGAAGCTGGATTATTTCGAACTGAAAATGAACTTAGCAAACTCAATATGTTAAAAGAGGAAATTGCAGGATTAGTTTTTACGTATTCGCTGTCTTCTAAAAGTCAAATAGGAATTGCTTCTCGTATTACAACATTTACCAAACCTTTGATTAGCAATTATTTAAACAATGAGGATATTAAAAAAAATATTTATCACACATTATTTACAAATTATGATTTTGACAAAGGAAAGATACTTATTGATGCAAGTGGTGAGAAAAATATATTCACAAATAAGATATTTAGTTTTCAAGTTGATCCAATAAAAAAGTTCACAATTATTTATCAGTATCGAAAATATAATGACATCTTTCGACAAAGATATATTTCATTATTAACAGCACAATCTTCAATTACGAACCAGGAAGAAGGATATTATTATGCGATTGAATTTCTTAATCCAAAGAAAGTTGCAATAATTGGATTTGCAGATCAATTTAATATTTATGAAGAAAATTATACTTCTACAAATGGCTCGATTTTAGGAGTTAGAGTACTGCCACTTTTCATAAAAGATAATATTATTATTGAATGGAAAAGAAAGAAACTTAATTATATTTCTTCAACAATATTGCCATCAGAACTAAGTTCATCTGAAATAGGAAAAAGCGAAAGTAATAAATTGAGAATTCAGTTATCAAATAAATTACGAAAAATAAATATTATCAATAAACTTGATTTACTTAAAATCAATAAATCCCTAAATCCAAGTGAGAATAGTTTTCTACTATCAACAGAAGTAGAATATCATCCCGATAATAATTTTAAATTAGAAAGCCGAGTTACAATTTATCATACAAAATCTTACGACAGTCGAATGTGGGAATTAGAAAGCAATGGAAAAGGATATATGTATTTTTCGCAACTCTACGGCGATGGAATAAAATTATCTTTTCTGGTTAATTATATATTTCTAAAAAATATAAATCTTTCATTTAAATATTCAACTAATTCATTTACAAAAGAATTAGAAATATATAAACTCCCGATAAAAAGGAACGATGAAATAATATTACAGCTAGATTTCGTTAACAATTAAATCATTTTATTGCTACTAAATATTCCCTAAATTTGTATATCCAAATGATTAATTCAACTAAAAAACGTGTTGTGCTTGGAATGAGTGGTGGCATCGATTCATCTGTTTGTGCTGCTTTGCTTGTTGAAAAAGGATTTGATGTAATTGGAATTACAATCAAAACTTACAATTACGATGAGGTTGGTGGAACGCCGGAAGGTGATAAAAGTTGCTGCTCGCTTGAAGGAATTAATGAAGCTCGAATTATTGCGCAACAATTTGAAATTCCTCATTACGTTCTGGATTTTACAAAAATATTTAATGATCAAATAATTGAAAATTTCAGAGATGAATATATGCTCGGAAGAACTCCGAATCCTTGTGTAATTTGTAATCGAAAAATAAAATGGGAAGAATTAATTGCTAAGAGTATTCAACTTGGTGCAGATTACATTGCGATGGGACATTATGCAAACTTGCGTTTGGATAAAAAATTAAATCGATATATAATCTCCCGTGGAAAAGATTTATCGAAAGATCAATCTTATATGCTTTGGAATGTTACGCAGGAATCTTTGAGCAAAACAATATTTCCACTTGGTGAATTTACAAAAGAAGAAGTTCGACAAATTGCTCGAGATAAAAATCTTCGCAATGCAGATAAACAGGAAAGCTTTGAAATATGTTTTATCACCGATAATAGCTACGAACGATTTTTAAAATTTAAAGATCCAAATTTAGAAAAAAATTTAGATAAAGGTGAAGTAATATTGAATGACAAAGTTGTTGGTCATCATAAAGGTTATCCATTTTATACAATTGGTCAGAGAAAAGGGATTAATATTTCATCGTCTGAACCAGTTTACGTGACTAAGATTAATAATAAGACAAATCAAATAACCGTTGGTTCTGAAGATGATTTAAAAGGAAATGAAGTTTTGGCATCAAAATTAAATTTGATTAAATATGAAAATCTAAATGAAGGTAAAAATATAACTGTGAAAATAAGATATAAAGATACCGATGAACCAGCATTTGTAAAACAACTTGATGGTTCTGGAAATGGTGAAGGAAATGTTTTAATAAAATTTGATAAATATAAAAGAGCTATTACACCAGGGCAATCTATTGTTTTTTATGAGAATGATGATTTAGTCGGTGGAGCAATAATAGATTCTGTAAAATAAATAAATAGAAATGAAAATAATTAAAGTAATAATCTTAATTGGAATTGCTTTGTCTTTGCAATCCCAAGAAAAATTAAGTGGCAGTATCAATGGTAATGTAAAAGATCGGTTAACTAAACAACCACTTCCATTTGTAAATATTTTAATTCGAGATACAAAACTTGGTGCATCGTCAGATGAAGCAGGGAAATTTAATATTCAATTTGTACCAACCGGAAATCATACATTAATTATTTCACTCGTTGGATATAAACAAATTGTAAAAACTGATATTGTAGTTACTACGGGGAATAGTGCGATACTTTCATTTGAAATGGATGAAGATATTTTACAGGGAAGTGAAGTAATTGTCACTGGTTCACTTTTTGAAAAAAGAAGTGAAGATGTTTCAAGTATGCACACGCTTGCTCCGGAAGAAATTCGGCGTGCAGCTGGTGGAGCTGAAGATGTTGCAAGAGTTATACAAAGTTTGCCCGGAATTAGTTACGGACTTGATTTGCAAAACGATTTAATAGTTCGTGGTGGAAGTCCAACTGAAAATTTAACTATAATTGATAATTTTGAAATTCAGAATATAAATCATTTTGGTGTATTTGGTTCTACCGGTGGCGGAATTGGAATGGTTGATGTTCATTACATCGATGATGTTACAATGAGTACTGGTGGATTTACTTCGAAATATGGTGACAAACTCTCTTCTGTTATGAATATTCGATTGCGCGACGGAAATAAAGATAATTATCAAGGACAAGTTACAATTGGAAACGCCGGCGCAGGATTAGCTCTCGAAGGTCCCGGTGTTTTTGGAAATGATTCCTGGATATTTTCTTATCGAAAAAGTTTTTTGAATTTAATTTATAAAGCAGTTAGGTTGTCTGTAATTCCTGTTTACTCAGATATCTTATTTAAATATGATTTACCCATATCAGATAAAAATAAACTATCATTTATTGGAATTGGTGGACACGACTCAGTTTACTTTTCTTCGAAAGAAGATGAAAGTGGATTTTATGGTTTTCGATTGGATTCAAAAAAATATATTTTTGGTACTTCATTAACTACATTAATTGGAAACGATGGATATACAGTTTTATCATTTTCAAAAAACCAAAATATTCACGACCAAGATAGAATATTAGATACAATAAAAACTTATGATAAAATAATTAGAAATTTTACAACTGAAACTGAATATGTAATTCGGTTCGACTTTGTTTATAAAATATCTTCTTCAACAAATTTAATGTCTGGTGCATTATCGCGAAATACAAATTATGATTTTTGGGGTTATTCAAAATCTGTTTCACCATTTTATTCGTATCGAGATTATGATACAACCTCAACAATTTTGAATGCAAAAAAATATGGTGCATATTTACAATTAACGGAACAATTAACTCCTGTTATTTCAACAACAATTGGAATAAGAGGAGATTATTTTTCTGAACAAAATAAAAAGGAAACAATTTCCCCCCGTGCGTCAATTTCGTATAAACTCGACGACTTTTCTACTCTCTCATTATCCGTTGGAAAATATTATCAATGGCTTTCGCTTACTTGGTTAAGTACAATCAAATTAAATAAAACTTTAAAACCACTTGAAGCTGATCATTTTATTTTAGGATATGAAAAACTTTTGGCGGAAGATACACGCTTGATGATTGAACTCTTCGGAAAATTCTACAGAAATTATTCAGTCAGTGAATCTTTAAAAACTTTTATTATGGTTGATGCAGGTGCAGGTTATGATATAAATATTGCTGGACCATTAATGGATGGCGGTAAAGGTTCTGCCACTGGTGTTGATATATTTCTTCAAAAAAAATATAAAAATGGAATTTACGGATTGATAAGTTATTCGTTTAACAGATCTTTGTACAAAGCAATCGAAGGGGATTTTCGACCAGGTGCTTGGGATAGCCGACACTCACTTACAATTAGTGGTGGTTTTACTTTCGATGATCAAACTGACTTTTCTTTAAAATATCGTTATTCAAGTGGAAGACCATTTACACCTTTTGATGAAGAGAAATCAAAATTAAATTATTTTGGAATTCCTCAATTGGATAAAATAAATCAGGGAAGGTATCCTGATTACCATCGAATTGATATTCGATATGATAAAAAATATTATTTTGAAGGATTAACAATTATAACTTTTATTGAAATTGAAAATATTTTAGATCGTGATAATATTTTTCAATACCGTTGGGATGAGAAAAAAAACGAAAAAGCAATACTATATCAAATGGCAATGCTTCTAGCTGGTGGAGTTAGAGTAGAGTTTTAGTTTTTATTTTCGAAAGGTAATTTCCAAAGTCCGAGAAATTTGTGGCTTTCATCTTGTTCGCTAAAAACTAAAATTGGGTCTGGCAAGTTAAATGGTTTAAGAAGTAAATTCCTATCTCTGCATTGTCCAACTCGACATTCGCGTGAATTTCTCCATCCAAATCTTCGCAGATGAGTTGAGGCAAGTAAATATTTTGCTCCACTTTTTGAAAAATTTTGAAGTCCCTTCTTAATATCTCCAATTGGTAAATGTTGTAATGCATCGCGCGAGAAAATTAATTCGCATTTTGGTAATTCATCAGTAACAAAATCTAGATTCCTAAATTCATACTGAGGATATTTTATTTTATGACGATTAATTAATTCAGGAACAATATCGGAACCGATATATTTAAATTCAGCGGATTGCTTTTGAATTACAAGTGGCATCCACGCAAAATCTCCACAAGAAGCATCGAACATAGATTTAATATTATACTGTTCGATAACAGTCTTCACAATGGATTGTGTAACTATTGTATATTCAATTGTAGAACCCCATCCGGAAGCGTGCGAATCTCCCCAACGTTTTTCTTTTTCAACATTAACAAAAACATTTTTTCTAATTGTTCCTTTGGATATTTCTATTTCCTTAGATGATAGAAAAAGAAAACGGATTTTTCTAAAAATATCCGCAGTTCGTTCGTAGTAACGTTTTAGTTTTGATGTCATACTTCGATAGGTATATTAAGAAATCTTAAATTGGTACAAAATTAGTTATTGTAAAAGGGGTTTTTCCCGAAAGGAACCCTTCGGGAGAACCCTCGGTATAGCTCTAATATTTTTTTAAACATAAAATTAAAACAATAAAATTGGAGGAGAGGGTGGGATTTGAACCTTTCCTTTTCGCTTCCGAATTTCGTGCCAGTTGAAAGCTGGCGCGCCACCTTTCGTCTTATTTTATCAAATTCCAATTATCCAAGAAATATCCCATTTCGTGATTTTTGGCGGAGAGGGAGGGATTTGAACCCTCGGTACAGGTTTACCCCGTACGGCGGTTTAGCAAACCGCTGGTTTCAGCCACTCACCCACCTCTCCTGAATTGAACCGAATATAATAAACATT
>SXGR01062533.1_pt1 | contig 99671 bp, 90 predicted proteins | sample 3174711 | NCBI WGS metagenome assembly SXGR01 (sample SAMN11356860, study PRJNA531348) | freshwater metagenome | isolation source: freshwater sample F1-60 | place: China: Fuxian Lake, Yuxi | collected 2017-12-25 | reverse complement strand
GGCCGAGTGAATCGGCACCAGCGCATGGCTGGCTCAGTGCGTCGGAGTGCGTCACCAAATGCAACGCGTCCGATTTGCGCCGATCGCGATTCATTCGCGGCGGCGCAGTCGAAAGCGAGCGAGGGAATCTGCGGCTTGGCGCAGATTCCAAGTCGCGAGCGCTCAAGTACTTGAGCGCTCGTGCAAGATTCTGACCCGCAACGGGTCAAATCGTTGCACTCGCTTTGGACTGCGCTGGGCCGAGTGAATCGGCACCAGCGCATGGCTGGCTCAGTGCGTCGGAGTGCGTCACCAAATGCAACGCGTCCGATTTGCGCCGATCGCGATTCATTCGCGGCGGCGCAGTCGAAAGCGAGCGAGGAATCTGCGGCTTGGCGCAGATTCCAAGTCGCGAGCGCTCAAGAATCGAAAGCGAGCGAGGAAAACTGTATGTGCTCACGCTGTTTGATCGCTGTGCGTGGCTGATTCGAAAGTCCCGCCGGCAGTGGGAGTAAACAGAACGGCTTTCGGACTCTGCCCTTATCTGATCACTTCTCGGTCGTCACGCCGAGTCGATTGGCTGCGTTGTAGGCGGCGACCTTATAGCACTCCGCGAGCGTCGGATAGTTGAAGACGGTTTCGAGGAAGTACTCGAGGCCGCCACCGAGAATGAGCGCAGCCTGCCCGATGTGGACGAGTTCGGTGGCTTGCGTACCGATGCAATGCACGCCAAGCAGTTTTCGCGTCTCTCGGTGAAAGAGCATCTTGAACACGCCGCTGTCGTCGCCGAGAATCTGTCCGCGTGCAATCTCGCTGAAACGAGCAACGCCGATCTCGTAGGGGACCTTCGCCTTCGAGAGTTCTTCTTCGGTCGCACCGACCATCGAGATTTCAGGGATTGCATAGATGCCGTACGGGAAACCTGCGCCCATGGGTTTGCCTTCAACACCGAACATGGAGCGCGCGGCGAGTCGTCCTTGCTCGCTACTTGTGGAAGCGAGCGCGGGAAATCCGACCACATCTCCTGCGGCATAGATGTGATCGACTGCAGTCTTGTAGTGCTCGTCGACCGAGAGCTTGCCGCGCGGGTCAGCCTGGAGTCCTGCCTTTTCGAGAGCAAGTCCATCGGTCGCGCCCACGCGGCCGACGGAATACAGCACGCACTCTGCGCCAATGCATTTGCCGCTCGTGAGGACGAGATCAGCGTGCGGTGTCGACGCATTGACCAGTGCAATCTTCTCGACGCCATCGCCGAGTCGGAAGATGACGCGCTTCTGCCGCATCTGATGCATGAGTTCATCGACGATCTCGCGATCGACGAACTCTAGCGGATGCTCATGTCGATCGAGGAGTGTGACTTCCACACCAAGTTCTGCAAACATCGAGGCATACTCAATGCCGATGACACCGCCACCAACCACGACCATGGACTTTGGCATCGTCTTACGATTGAGGATGTGATCACTCGTCAGAATCGTGTGTCCGTCGGGCTTGACCTCTTGCGGTTCTGCAGGACGACTGCCGCAAGCGATGAGGATGTGATCGGCGCTCACGCGACGAGCCGTTCCTCCATCGGCGATTGCAATCGTGTGGGGATCCGAGAAACTTGAGTCGCCATCGAGCACTTGCACCCCATTGCGCGCGAGTTGGCGGGCAACCACCGCCACCTCTCGCTCCACCACAGCGGCAACGCGGTGGGTCAGCGTCTCCATCGTCGGCCGAGGCACCTCACTCGGCTCCGCATATGCGTGCGGCGGCCGAGTGATCGAGAGCACTGCTTCACGAAAGGTCTTCGACGGCATGGTGCCGGTGTGCAGACAGACACCGCCGATCATCTTGCGTCGTTCGCAGATGGCAACGCGCTTGCCGAGTTTCGCGGCTTGCACGGCGGCTCGCTGTCCTGCGGGTCCGCTGCCGATCACGATGAGGTCGAATTCGTATGCCATGTGCAGATCATTCAATGTTTGGGGAAGTAGCGGGCGAGTCTACCCACGGCGCTACGATGCTGCGCGAACAACGCAATCGACCATGCCCCAGCGCCCTCGAATCAAGATCTTGTTCGTCTGCCACGGAAACATCTGTCGAAGCCCGGCAGCGGAGTGTGTCTTTGCTGCGCTCGTGCAACGACGGGGAGTGCAGGCCGCGGTCGAGATTGATAGCGCGGGCGTGAGCAGTGAACACGGCGGGGAGTCGCCGTATCCCGACACGCAAGCGGTACTCCGCCGCCGTGGATACGAAGTCTTTGGGCGAAGTCGACCGGTGACGAAGGCAGATGCGAGTCACTTTGATTTCATCGTGTGTATGGATCGGCAGAATCAATCGGCGCTGCTCGCGCGCGGTTTCCCCGCATCGCGCGTCTCCCTCCTTCGATCGCATGATCCCGCGGCCCAACATGATGAAGTCGGAGATCCATGGGGCTACCCCGAAAAGTTCGACGGCATGATGGATGTCATCGAGCCTGCATGCGCTGCATTGCTGTCGAAGCTGCTACAGGGAGTGGGGCAAGATTGAGTGCCTCGCAGTGCATCGACGTCGAGACGCTCTCGCAACGAATTCGTTACAACCTGATGATCGGCGCCATCGTGCCGCGCCCCATCGCCGTCGTCGGCACCATCTCGCCAACAGGATTTCACAATCTCGCGCCGTTCTCGTTTTTCAACGGCGTCGGGAGCGAGCCTATGCTCCTTTCGTTTTGCCCAGCCAATCGCGTGGATGGATTGCCAAAGGACACGCTTCGAAACGCCTTACCGCCGGAGGAAGGCGGCACTGGTTGCTTCACCGTGAACATCGCGGGCCATCGCATCCTGCCGCAAGTCGTGGCGAGCGCGGATGAACTCGACTTTGGAATGAGTGAGTTTGCGGCCGTCGGCTTGACACCAATCACGGGCACGCGGGTTATTGCGCCGCGCGTGCGCGAGGCGCCTATCGCCTTCGAATGCGTCACGCACGCCGTGCATCGATTTGCGGAGGGAAAGCCAGGCGGAGCGAACATCGTGATCGGTCGGGTCGTCGCTGTGCACTACCCCGAAGGACTCGCCGACAGTCGGATGCACATCGATCCGGCGCGCCTTGACGCTGTCGGCCGCATGGGTGCAGATATCTACTGCACCACGCGCGATCGATTTGCGCTGGATCGGCCGAGCGTTACCCGCGAGCCTTCTTGAAGTCGTCCATGAATTGCGCGAGGAGTTCGCTGCCATGCGCAGGGAAGGCGTTGTAGACGCAGGCGCGAATCCCGCCCCAATCGCGGTGGCCGCGTAACCCGTAGAGGCCAACCTGTTCCGCATCGGAAACGAATGCGTCGACGAGCGCATCGGTTGGAAGCTGAAACGAAATGGACATCTGGCTGCGGCAGTCACTTCGCATAGACGGACGGTAGAAACCGCCACTGCGGTCAATCGCGGCGTAGATGGCAGCGGCCTTCTTCGCGTTGAGCGCGGCAAACGCTTTCGGTCCGCCGTGGTCAGCGAGCCACTTCGCCATCAATCCGATGACGCGCACGCCGAAGGTCGGCGGCGTGTTCGGTCGCGACTCAGATTTTGCGAAGTTCGCGTAACTCAAGAGCCCGGGCAGTGAAGTGTCCGCCTTCGCCAGGAAACTCTTTTTGACAAGGACGAGGCAGATGCCGCTCGCGCCCAAATTTTTCTGGCCGCTCGCGAAGATGAGTTCGTGTGCATCGAGTGGGTACTCGCGGCTGAAGAGATCGCTTGTCGCGTCGCAGACGAGTGGCGCGTTGACTTTGGGCGGTCGCGCGAACTGCGTTCCTTCGACGGTGTTGTTGGAGCAGTAGCAGAAGTACGCCGCGCCAGTGCAGTCCGCAATCTCTCTGTCACTCGGCACATGATCGAAGCGACAACTCGCACCGTCAAACACTGTGCGTGTCTTGCGGACGGCGTTCGTTTCAATCTGTCCCTTGTGTGCCCAAAGTCCCGTGTCGGCGAACGCCGCGAAGCCGTCCTTCGGAATGAAGTTGAGGGCGATGAGGGAGAAGTGCTGCATCGACCCGCCGGGGAGGAAGAGCACTTCCCAGTCGTCAGCCAAACCGCTGACGCGATGCACACTCTCAATCGCTTCATGGAGGAGTTTGTCATACGAAGCTCCTCGGTGGCTGTGTTCAAGCAAGCCAATGCCGGTGCCGTCAAGGTCCATCAGTTCATGCTGCAACTGTTCAAGCACGCTTTCAGGCATTTGCGCGGGGCCGGCGGAAAAGTTGTAGACGCGGCCTGTGCGGGGGGTCGCGGGCGGTGTGAGCGTTGTCATGGCGGAATCCGAAGGGGAGTGCGTCGTGGTCATCGCGGTTCTTCTCAGGTAGGGGGGAGGGACAACTGTATCCGGCAATCCCATCCGGCATTCCAACGCCGCATTCTTGCGGCGCGGCTCCGCCAACTGCCGATGGACGGATCTCCATGTTGCTTGAAGCTGTCATGCAATCGACGCAGGGCGTACCCCGCCCATTTCGCTTTAATCGGCGCGCATCCGCACGATGGAGCCTGCCTGGCAGAGCGACTGTCATCGCGCTTGGGGTTGAACTTGGGGCGACATTCGACCTAGAGCAACTCGAAGGCGCGCCCTGGTGGATGAGCGGCATGTGTTCGCAAACTCCGCCGCCTGTCGGAACGATGGTGAGCGTCGGCTTCAGTGATCCTGCGTTGCGTCACGCTCGGGCGATCGTAATGCGGGTTGATGCCGCTAGGGATCATTGGCGTGTTGCAATGAAGTTCGAAGACTCCGCTGTTGCGTAGCCCGTTCTAGGTACACGCTGTAACTCGACGATCTCGCGGGAACTGACTCGTCGCGGATTCCGAGGTGTCAAGATGCGTGATACCTTGAGATGGGTTTGATTCGCATCGAGAGCGATCGTCCATGCTGCGAATAAGAGGTAAGTGCCAGATAAGGCGGCGAATCTGCGGCTTGCCGTTCTCCGGCTGCGAATTGCTGTGCGCGCGATTCGCTATGGCTGAATGCGGGACGCTCACATGTTGTTGCGTCAACGCAGTCGAGTTTTCCGTCGAGCAGTGGCGACCAGTGGGGGATCAAGTCACCGATCCGGATCCGGGACACGAATGCTGCACTATCACAATGTGCTGTTGGGAGATTGTGGAGACCTTGCAAACTGCGGAGCATTGTGTGGTCTTCGTTGATGGAAGTGCTATCAGCGCGCATCCGGTTGGGCTCTTTCGGGATCTTGTCGGTGCCGCACACGAAGGAGATTGCCCTGGACTCAGTGGCTTCTGGGGCACCATTGGGGCAATCGATGCGAAACGGGGACCGAATCATCCGGATTACTTGCATTGGATGGAACATCACAACGCCGGAATGATTTCAGAGGCGCCGTTAGCGCCAAACATGCCATCCACATGTGCAAGCGAATTGAGTTGTGATTGTCGAATCTCTTCTGCCTAAGTTCTCTCATGCCTTCGAAACTTCGCGAACGGGCTCCAAGCATGTTGCGTCTCCCGCCAACTGCTTGGCGACATTGGACCCAATAGCAACTCGTTCGCGTTCGAGGCAATCGACCGGTGTGCATGCGATGTTGATGCAGAAGATTTGGAGTCGAGGATCCGTTTGGACACGGTGTTCGGGGCGGTAGGAGGGGGGGGTTCTACCAAGGTTGGTGCGAGGACTGCCCCGCACTTTGTGCGCCACCTAGTCAAACGCCATGAATCGTGTTGAACTCAAGAACCCAGATAGAAGTGCCCGAAACTGGTGCGCCGAACGAAAGCACGGTGCGCGTCCTGCCGAATGCGCGCGGCGTGCAACAAGTTGCGCTCTCCGCGCAAGCGTGGTTCGCATACACCGCCGGAGATCGGGCTCAGCGCGGCGGATGGCGTCGGAACCGCGCCTGTGCCGATTCACTCGGCCAGGCGCAGGCGCAAGCGCTGAGTTCCACGACTCCGCCGTCGCATAACTCGCTCCTCGATGCCTTCATGGGAGCTGCGATCGGTGTATCGCTCCTGCGGAATGGTGGATCTGTGCAGGCGCGCGGCAGTTTCTTTCTCGAACTCCCGCCGCAACCACTTCTGAAGTCGAGAGATGGAACCGATGTTTGAGTTGTCTGGCGGAAAGGGACTCGTGCGACCCTCGGAGGGAATTGGTTGCATGGGAAGGGGATCCGCTTGACCGTCGACGCAGTCTCACCACTGCGTTGGCATTCTCCGCCTCGGCGCCAACCGGCGTCGGGCGGAATTTGTGAGGGCGCCTGCGTCTGGCGCCGATGGGGTTTGAGGAGCCGGAGTGAACCTCCGGAGATTCGCGCGGAGTACCTCCGTTCCGGGGGTTCCCGCCTCATGAAAGGGAGTAGCACTATGCAGCGACGGAGTTCACGCGGTTTCACGCTCATCGAAATTCTAATTGTCGTTGTGATTCTCGGCATTCTCGCCGCCATCGTCATTCCGCAGTTCACGAACGCTTCGCAGGAAGCTGCTGAGTCGAGCGTGAAGAGCCAGTTGCAGACGGTGCGAAGCCAAATCGAACTCTACCGGGTTCGCAACAACGGCAACCTTCCCGCGCTGATGGATGACCTCGTTCAGCCACCAAACGGCGAAGATCCATACCTGCAGCGTCTTCCTGTGCTGCCCTCGAGTTTCGAGTTCGTGTGGGGCGACAACGCCACCAGTGCGACAATCACGGAAACCGTCTACTGCACCTTCAGCGGCGCGACGCTTCCTGAGGGACTGACGCTCGCAGAGATCGAAGCTTGGTAAGTCCATGATCGCCTGACGCAAACCAGAGCCGCGGAGCGCAAGCCCGCGGCTCTGTTTCCCTTGCGATGCGCGCATGAAACTCGCATCGCACTCAGGACTCCAGTTGGAGGCTCACCAACCCATCAGGCTCGCGCCTGATCTCGGAGCGCCAGACGGACCATGCGAAAGAATGCATTCACCCTGATTGAAATCTTGACCGTTGTTGTGATGCTTGGAATTCTCGCAGCCATCGTGATGCCATCGTTCATCACCCCCGTCGGCGACGCGCAGGTTTCCTCCGCGCGCGGGCAGTTGCAGACCATACGAAGCCAGATTGAACTGTTCCGCGCCAGAAATGGCGAACTTCCGCCCGTTGCGGGGGCAGAGGGAGTCGACGGACTCTGGGACTCGCTCATTGTCAACCCACCTGGCGGTTCAAGCTATCTTGATCGCGTTCCTCGGCTGCCAAGTGAGTATGTGTTGATGTGGAATGGCACCGAGTTGCGCCTGCGTTACGAAGGCATAGACCCAACTCTTGCTCTGGAGGTTCCAACATGGTGAATGTCACGACACACGGTCGGGTTTCAGGATTTTCGCGCACAGTGCTCATTTGCGGCGCAGCGGTCGGATTGACGGCTGGGTACTTTCTTGGCGCTGCGCAGCGCCAAGCGCAGGCAGGCCCACCTGAACCGTCCAATGGCGGCGGATCCGCGCGTTCGCCCGCAGAGCCCGCAGGTTCTCCGTCGGCGGCTCTCGATCCTGCGCTGCAACGAGCGCAACTCTCGACCGAAATGCGCGCGCTGCGCGCTGAGGTTGCTTCACTGCGCGAGACACTGACGAGTGGTCGTATGAGAGTTGAAGTGACCAACCTTCGAGATCTCGGGATTGAAGAGGCGCTGCGAGCGGCGAGCAAGCCGTAACGAGCGACCGTCGAATTCGTAGGGGAAGGGACGAACCATGCAACGAACCCGCAGGTGGATCAGTCACGGATACACGCTCGTTGAAGTGCTGATCGTGGTTACTGTCCTTGGCCTTGCCGGCGCGTTGCTTACGCCGCTCTTAGGTAACCGCGGCGACTTTGATGTGCAGGCGGCGGTTCGTCTGCTCGTCGCGGATCTCACCTTCGCGCAATCCGATGCGCTCGCGCTGCAGGAACTTCGTCGTGTGCACTTCTATGAGGATGGAAGTGGGTGGTGCTTGGTGCGCATTGCCGAAAGTGATCTGAGTAGCACCTTTGATGCATCGAGCGCGGACTACATTTCAGATCCGCTCGCGGGAAGTGAGCGGCAACTCGCCTACATCGTGCAACTGAGCAACGGAAACTATGGCGGCGCACGCGTGGAGAGTGTTGCGCTCGATGGATCCTCGCGCGATATCTCCTTCGATGAACTTGGTGGCACGGTTTCTTCGACCGGTCTTCCGGGCAGTGGGGGGACGATCGTGATCTCCGCCCCCGGGGTTCGCTATCAGATCGAAATTGCGCCTGTCACCGGGAAACTCGTTGTCGCCCGGATCAGTGGCGTGTAATCAGCGTTTGTAGCGCAAGTCAGCGGTGGGTGGCCGCGAATCCTTTGGGATTCGAGGAAATGGGGCAACAGCCCCCTAGGCATTGTGTCGACGCATCCGGTGTGGCTCGTCCCTCTTCCACCGGAGAACCGCGTCTTGTTTAGTTTTCGTCGTTCCAAATCAGCGCGCAGCCCAGTCGGCATTGACTGTGGTTCGGATGCATTGCGCATGTTGCAACTTCGTGGGGTTGCCGGAGAGATTGTCTCGGCGCAACTCGAAGTTCCAGTCGTGCGGGCACAGGTGCAACTTCCTGTCGTCAAGCGCGATGCTGGCGCGGAGTGGATTCGCGCTGCCGAAGACGCGGCGATGCAATGGCGAAGCGAGGGATTTCGCTCAACGCAATTCGTATTGAGTGTTCCCACGCCACGATCGCAGTTTCAGATTGTCTCTCTTCCCTCGCTGGCGCAGGCGGATTTCGACCGAGCCGCGTGCTGGGAGGCGAGCGACCGATTCGGTTGGGATCACGACGATCTGAGCGCTGCGGCGCTTCCGACCAATGCGCCAGCGACGACCGACGGAAAGAACGAATACCTCCTTGTTGCCGCCGAGCGATCGTTCGTCGAGGCGATGCTTGAGCCGTTCCTGCGCCGTGGACTTGAGCCAGTCGGTGTCGAGCCTCGATTTGCATCTGCCGCGCGCGTCGCCAGTCGGCAGGCGCGCCGGGAAAGCGACAAGAGTCGCGTGCGCGGCGTGGTTATGGTTGGTCGCGATGAAACAACGATTCTGGTCCTCCGCGGATGCGAGATTGCATTCGCACGCGAGCTACCGCTCGGAAGTTTGGCCATGGACCAGACCGTTGCGGATCGACTCGGCATGTCCTTGGAAGACGCGGCACTATTGCGTACAGAAGCGGCAGAGGGAACAGAACGGTCCCACGCGGCACAAGCTGCTCGTGATGCATCGCGCGCGGTGCTCGCGAGCATTGCGAACGAAGCCACGATGTGCTTCCGTTACTACTCCGTGCGTTTCCGTGGCGGAACTCCGCCGATGGTGCTCGTGCTCGGCGGCGGAGATTCGGCGCTCACGGACGAGATCCGAAACGCGTCTGGCATTCCCGCGATGCTCGATGACGAGCAAGGATCGATTCTGGCGCTCGCGCGCTCCCTCTGCTATCGCTCGCACGTGAGCACTCACTCGATCACGAGCGCCGCGCAGTGGATCACAGCCTTTGGGGCAGCGGGTCGATGCACGACGGCGCCGCGCGCAGCATCCCTTGCTCGAAGGGGCGCTGCATGAGCAGCCTTGGCGAATTCAATCTTCTCCCGCCGCGAATTCAGGCGTGCATCGCGAGTCGCCATGCGACACGCCGCGTCGTGCGATGGACGCTGTGCGTGACGATCCTGTTCGGAGCGGCGGTGGCATTCAGCGCGTGGCGTGCCCGGGCATCGGAGTCGCGACTGGCGACCCTTCGAACCGAGGCCGCGACGATCGTGGTGCTTGAAGATCGACTGCGCCAGCTCGAAGCGACGATGGAGGCAACGAACGCGTCGATTGCGTTGCAACGAAATGTTGGTTCTCCGATCGAGGCGAGTCGGCTCGTGCATGCGATTGCGGAGCTCGTCCCTGAGGATGCGGTGCTTGAACACCTTTCGTTGCGCGGCGAGAATCTCAGCGGAGAGGAACGAGCGAAACGCCGACGGACGGAGGCGGGCGCATCGCGCGGCTACCTCTGCGAGGTGCATGGCGTGGCGGCGGACGACGCAACGATTGCCCGATTCGTGGACGGGTTGGCCGGGCGAGATCCGTTTACGACGGTCAACCTTGAGAGCAGCAGCAACCGCGCATTTCATGGCGTTGAAGCGCGAGAGTTTCGGATCACTTTTCGAGTGGATCTCGATGAACGATGGTCGGTTCACACTGACTCGGTACACGCGCGAATGGTCGAGGAAGTCGACGCGGGGGGCGTGCGATGATTGAACGCACGGCGCCAGCCACCGGCTATACGACCGGTCCGACGCGATTCGCGCGATGGTCCTTCGGTGTCGTTGTGTGCATGACCATTGTGATGGCTTGGTTCGTCGTGCTTCCACTCTGGGATGCCGGAAGCGTTGCGGAAACCGAGGCGACTCGACTCGCCCGTCGAATCGCGGCGCGCGAACGACTTGAGGGGGAACTGGCTGTACGCAATGATGCGTGCGCGATACTGGAGAGGGAACGGGGAAGCACGCTTCGACGAATTCCTCAGGACCCATCGCAGGCGCAACTCATGCGCGCGATGAGTGAACCCGTCAATGGAGTGGACTTGATCTCGCAGACCATCGCCGCCGGGAAAAGCGTTCTCGCGGCGCGCGAGGGGCCCAAGTCATGGCGCGCCGTGCCGGTGACGGTCGCGATGAAGTCAACCTTCGAGACTTGTATGCGGGTGCTTCGTCGCGCCGAGCAGTCCGATCGACTTGTTCGCACGCTTGAGCTAGATCTGCGCCGTAACGATGGGGACGCGTTGGGCGTTCTCGATGTTTCGATCGTCGTGGATGCGGTGTGGAATGATCCCGCACTCGAGAAGCTCGCCGAACCGAATGGAGGTTCGCGATGAGCGCTGGGATGCATCCATCACAGAACCGCGGCTGGCAAGGTATTCGACAGAAACTGCGCATGCATCCACGCGCGCGGACGCTGCTGTGGCTTGCCGCGTTTGGAACGGTCGTGTGGGCGAAGCCGATGGGGTTGCTCCTTTGGGCGCGGCTGCGTGTGCTCACCAATCTTCCACGAACGGCCATCGCGGATGACCCCGCGAGCAATGCAGCTGCGGCGGAAGTGGTTCCGGAGCGCGTGCTCGAACTTCCCGATCACTCCGAGTCGGATCCGTTCCGTCTGCGCGGTTGCAGGTTGTCTATTCCGCAAAGACCGGTGGAACAAGCAGAGCTTTCGCCTCTGCCACCAAAGTTCAACCCATCGTTCGTCGATGCTTCGTTGTCCCCGGAGGCAGTTGACCTCGCTGCATTGTGTGCGGAGCGGTTTCGTGTGCAAACAGCGGGAAGCGGACTGTCGTGCGCGGTTATCAATGGGAGAACCTACAAGCTCGGTGATGAGCTTGCGTTGGAAAGCCTGCGATTCCTGCTTGTCGAAATCCGTGAAGCTGGTGTCATCCTTGCCTGCGGGGACCGCCGCTTCGAAATCAAGATCCGCTCGAGCGGATCTTGAATCTCAAGGAGCAAATGATGCATGAATCTCGCGTGTCAGTCGGTTGCCTCCGATCGCCTATGACCGCATCTCGCGGTTTCTTGTTCGCACAACTTGTGGCATCGGCGCTCGCGACGACTCTGTCATGCGCGGCACTCGCGCAAGAGACGCCACCAGAAGCGGCGCCGCCAGCGGCTGCTGCACCTCCGAGTGCACCCGTGGCCACACCCGAGCCGCCGCAGATTCAGGCGACGAGTGGACAGGCCGCTGCTGCCGAGACCTTCACCATCAAGTTCCAGGAAACGGATGTCCAGCAAGCACTGCAAATGTTGTCGATGCAAGCGCGTCGCAATATCGTCGCGGGCAAGGGCGTGAGCGGAACGGTGACTGCAAATCTTTACGATGTCACGCTGCGCGAAGCGCTCGATGTGATTCTTCGCTCGCTTGATTTGCAGATCGAGGAGGATGGCCAGTTCATTTTCGTGTACACGAGTGAGGATTATGCTGCGCGACAACTCTTGAAGTTGCGTCGCGAGAGCCGCAATTTCGCGCTGCAATTCTTGAGCGCGAAGGACGCGGCTGACTTCGTGAAGCCGCTTCTCTCGGAATCCGGCCAGCTCTCCTTTGTGGGCACCGTTGAGGATGGGTTCCAGCCTTCGAATTCCGATGGCGGAAGTGATACATGGGCCTATGAGGGAATGCTCGTGGTGAACGATTACCCCGAGCAGGTGGCTGCGATCACCAAGTTGCTGGCCGAGATTGACACGCCGCCATCTCAGGTCGTGGTTGAAGCGACCGTTGTTTCGACTCGCGTGCATGAGCAGAGCGCGTATGGCGTTGATGTCTCGATCATTGGCGATCTTGACTTTCTCGATTTCGCGAGCCCGGTTTCGGCCGCGAATGATCTGTTCAAGGGAAACACCGGTGGAACAGCCACCAATGACGGCAGTGCGGTTACGACCAGTGTTGCAGGTTGGAGTGAACCGTCTACTCTGCGCGCGGGCGTCGTGAGCGACAATGTCGCCGTCTTCCTCCGATTGCTCGATCAAGTCACCGACACGACGATCCTTGCGCGGCCGCGTGTGATGGCGCTCAATCGACAGCGCGCGCAGGTTCTCGTTGGCGATCGCGTTGGCTATCTGTCGACCACGACGACGCAGACTTCGACGACACAAACCGTTGAGTTTCTCGATACCGGTATCAAGCTGATTTTTCGTCCATTCATTTCGCAGGATGGATCGATTCGCATGGAACTCGCTCCATCGATTTCGTCGGCCACGCTCGAAAAGGTGCTCCAGCCAGGAGGCGGGGTGCTCCCGATCCCGAACGAAAAGACGAATGAGATCGTGACAAATGTGCGCGTGAAGGACGGACAGACACTGGTGCTCGGCGGCCTCTTCACCGAGGAGACGGAAATCACCCGACGGCAGGTACCAGGTCTTGGCGACATCCCACTGCTCGGCGACGCCTTCAAGGGCCAAGACGACACGGTCGATCGACGCGAGATCATTTTCCTCATCACTCCCAACATCGTGAAGGATGAAATCGCGAAGGTCTGGTCGGATGAGGCGAATGAGTTCGTGAACGCAGTTCGCATCGGTTCTCGCGAGGGGCTCCTGCCTTGGAGTCGAGAACTCATCTCGACGAACCACAATCAGGACGCAGTCCAGGCGATGGCGAGCGGGGATCGTGAACTCGCGCTCTTCCATGTCGAAAGTTCGCTGCGCGTTACCCCCAATCAGCCTGAAATGCAGCGCATGCGTGCGGAGCTCGGTGGAACGGCAGACGACCGCGCCTACGAGCGATCTATCTTCCAGCGCATTGTGGAGAAGCAACTTCAACAGGCCGAAGCCGATCGTGATGCGAAGGCTGGTCTTCCAACGGAAGCACCCGCGCCCGCAGCCCCTGCGCCTGGGGCGGGAGCGCAGTCGAATGCCGCAACCGGATCGTCGGTAAACACCGCGATGGCGCTTGTGCCGCCCACGGCACCCTCGGGTGCTGCGGAGTATGGCGCGTCGCGCTTCTTCCGTTCTCTCGCGAGTGCGAAGAAGCCAGCCGCGGCGCCCAGTTCCGCGCTTGCGCGAGAAACTCCGTTTCAGGTTGAATGACCGAGTATGGCGTGTCGATGTGGTGTACAGAGATTGCTGCGAGGGCAGCATCTGAGGAACTTCGGATGTCTTCACTTCAAATGCGTTCAAGGCAACCATCTCTCTTGGCTCTCGCGCTGGGCTCCGCGCTGGCGCTCGGCGCGCTTGTTGGCTGCAACGGTCCGACAAAGCAGGGTGCCGTTGCGCGCAAGGAGGCGAACAGTCGATTTGCGAAGACGACGAGCGTGGTGAGTTACGATCAGGCGCGCCAAGCGTTTGAGTCCGGCGATCTCTCGAGCGCGCAGAAGCACATCCGTGAGGCGATTGCGCGATCCGCAGAAGAGCCGAGGTACTGGGTGCTGCTTGGTCGTGTGGAATTGGAATCGCGTCGACTGGAAGAAGCGCGCGCGGCGCTCGACAAGGCAGTGGTCATCGATCCAAACTGCGCAGAGGCATACTATTTCCGCGGAGTCGTGATGGAGCGATGGTCGCAGGACGCCAAAGCACTCGCGGATTACGAGAAGTCTGCGGAACTTGACGGATCGAAGCTCTCCTATGTACTTGCGACTGCGGAGACGATGGTGGCGTTGCAGCAGATTGAGGAAGCTCGCGAGTTCTTGCTTTCCAGACTCGCCTATTTCGAACACAACGCAGCCCTGAATGAACTACTCGGGGATCTTTGCGCGATGGAGAGCGACGACAGGGCCGCATGGCGATACTACGAAGTGGCGTCACTCATCGACCCTGAAGCGCCCATGATTTGTGAAAAGCTCCTTCGCTCGCTCTACGCGGCGCAAGAGTGGCAGAAGTGCCTCGATCAGTCGCGACGACTGACTCGCGCCGTGAAGGACAAGCCCAGCGGCGTTGTTCCCGAAGCGTATGCGATGTACGAAGGTCGCTCGCTCGCGATGCTTGGCAGGTTCGCGGAGGCGCGCAATGCCTTCGCGGGACTCGTGCATCTCAATCCTGAGAGTCTCGAGGGTTGGATTGATCTCGGACAAGCGGCGTGGAATGCTGGCGACGATGTTCGCGCGGAAGCGGCGTCGCAGCGCATCATGGCGCTTGCGGAAGGAAGGTTCGAAGGCTATTGGCTGCGCGGTCTCGTCGCTGAAAAGCGTGGCGAAACCGCAGCGGCAGTGAACTGGTTCCGCAAGGCGGTGAGCTGTGCTCCGGAAAACCCCACCGCGCTCGTAAGCCTTGCGGTTGCGCTTCGTCGCGGCGGACTCGATGCGGAGAGCGCGCAATGGCTTGCTCGCGCGCTCAAGGCGGATCCATCGTTTGCGCCAGCGAAGCGCGCGTTTACTGCGATTGATCCGGCAGGGGAGACGCCAGAGTAGGCGACGAGAGGAGGAGTCCCGTGAAGAGGTGTTCGTCGGCAAAGTGTTCGATTGTCATTGCTAGCGCAGCGCTGGCTGCGGGGCTGCTCTCGACTTTGCTTTCGGTTTGGATGCTGACCCGTTCGTCTAACCTCACGCCGAGCGCTGCGCTCATTGACTGTGCGCCGCTCATTCTCTTCGGAATCTCTGGTCTGTGCGTTTTCATTGGAAGCCGCGCAACCGCGCGTGCTCGAGTGCACGCGCTTGAAGGCCAATTGGCAGAGGCGGTGCGCAATGCCGCCGCGCATGAGCGGTCCAGGAAGGCCACCGAAGTTGCTGCCAATCAGTTTCGGGCGATGCTCGAACAGCTTCCCGCGCCGGTGATTGCGGCCGATCGATCGGGCAGGGTGGCGATCATGAATGTCGCAGTGCAGAAGCTCATGCAGTTGGCTCCCGTCACGCAGTTGGATGCATTGCCAAGCGCGTTGGGGGCGCTCTTCGAGGCCACGGCGGGATGCGAAGATGGGGTGCGACGATCGCGCGACATGAATCTCGCATTGAGCGAGGGAATGCTCAGCGTCCGTGCTGATTGCATCGCGATGGGCGACCTCGCCATCGGTGTGCTGATGGACTTGGCCGCAGAGCAAGATGCGGAACGGCGTATGGGAGATTTCGTCGCGAAGGCGAGTCATGAACTGCGCACGCCCCTGGCGTCGATCCGTGCGTACGCTGAGCTGCTCGAAGATGCGAGCGCGATCCCAGAGTCTGAACGACGACAACTTCTCGCGACAATGCTCACCGAGAGCGACCGGCTTTCGCGCATGGTCGATCAAATGCTCTCCATCAGTCGTATCGAGAGCGGCATCGCGCGCATTCAATCGGCGAAGGTCGATCTGTGCGCGCTGGCTGCGGAATCAGTGCTCGCAATGCGTGGGGAGGCGCAATCGAAGGAGATCGCGCTCGTCGTCAGTCCCTGCGCCGTGGTGGCCACCGCGGATGGAGACCGCGACATGCTGATGCAGGTGCTCCTGAACCTGCTCTCGAATGGAATCAAATACACGCCCTTTGGCGGCACGGTGACGATCTCGGTCGACACCGATCACCTCGCGCGGAGTGTTGTTGTGCAAGTCACCGACACCGGCCCTGGCATTCCGCCGGAAGCCATGGGAAGGCTCTTTGAGAAGTTCTACCGCATCGAGAGTTATCGCCGACTCGCGAAGGGGACAGGGCTGGGTCTGAACCTCTGCAGGTCGGTTATTGAGCAGATGCATGGCGGGCAAATCGGAGTCGACTCAACTCTCACAATGGGCTCACGCTTCTGGTTTTCTGTGCCGATGGAAAGGGTAGGTCGAATCGCGGCATAGGAATTTAGAGATGCAAGCAATGCGCACCATCCTTGTGGTTGATGACGAAGCAGCCATTGTGCATGTTGTCGCGCTGAAACTTCAGCAGTGCGGGTTTCGGGTCTTGACCGCGTGGAATGGAGCGGCGGCACTCGAACTTGCGCGCGCCACCGACATCGATCTCATCATCAGCGACTTTCAGATGCCGATGCTTGACGGCATGCAACTCGCGGCGGCGCTCCGTGAAAACGCACGAACAGCAACGATTCCCATCATCATCCTGACAGCGCGCGGTCATCTCCTCGGTGACGATTGGGAGAGCGCGCCCAATGTGCGACAGGTGGTTTCGAAGCCGTTCAGCCCACGCGAACTCGCGGTCTTGGTTGAGCGCGTCTTGCACGAGCCTGGCGGTCTAAACCAAGCGAAGGAAACGGCGTGATGCAGAGTGCCGAATTCCATCTCGGTGCAGACACGCGCGGCGCTTCTCTCGCGCACCGACTGCGGAGCGCCGGTGTGGTGTGGATCGAAGTGGACCAGACCGGCACCTCGCTCCGCTCCTACATCGACGATCCAAAAGACTGGCTCGTCCATCTCATCGTGCGGTCGAAGGTGATTCGCGTGGCGCTTCGCAAGGCCGCGGCTGCATGGCAGTCGCAATCTGCGTCTCGCGGCGCGATCGGCACAAGCATTGAAGTGCTCGACGGCGTTGTGTTCATCCCCATGCACACGCAGGGGGTGGGCGCGAGCGCATTCGGCGTGGCGGTCCTCATTCTCGAGGAGGCCGTGCACTCAGGAACGCTGCGCGTGCTCTGTGAAGGAGCCGAACTGGACACGAAGTTCATCGCGGCGCGACTGGCGAGCGAGGGGCTCCCCGCTCGGCGCGAGGTTGGACGATTGTGCGCGTTCATTCGGGCCCTTGCAGCGTGCGATGCTGAGCGCGTAGGAGGCAATGCCTGCGGCGTGCAACTTTCGAGCGCATGGGAAGAGTTGCATCTCATGCACTCGCTCATCGGGAATCTTGAAACGCACCCAGATCCTCGCGGTGTCTTGTCGAAGGCTTGTGCAGAACTGGGCGCGACCTTGCAATCTGGTTGGTGCGGTGCTTCATTGAGCGGTGCGCGCGGCGGCGAAGGCTTTACTGTGGTGCAGGGGAGTGTCTCTCACGACGCGTTTCGCGCGTTGGTCGCGCGGCTCGGCAACTCGCAGGCGGGGATCTTTTTTACCGACGGTCGTTTGCATGCTTCGCCAGGGAGCATCGCGGCAGCCCCGATCCTCCAGCGCGGGCAGTGCATCGGATGGATTGCTGCCGGCGATCTCCATGGCAAGGGTGCGGAGATGTCGAGCATCGAGCTCAATCTCGTCGCAAGCGTTGCGGGGCATGCGGCCCTCTTCCTCGAGAACGCGCGACTATTCGCGGATCTTGATGACGCATTCGTTGGGACGCTTGGCGCACTCGTGAACGCGATTGACGCGAAGGACCCTTACACGCGCGGTCACTCGCAGCGCGTTGCGGCGGTTGCTCGCAGCTTGTCGATCAAGCATGGCATGAGTGCCGACGATGCTCGGCTTATGCATGTTGCGGGGTTGGTCCATGACATTGGAAAGATCGGGGTCTCCGAACTGATCCTGCGCAAGCCAGGCGCGTTGACTGCTGAGGAGCGCGCGGCGATCAACGAGCACCCAGAGATCGGTTACCGCATTCTGAAGGATGTTCCGCAACTTGCGGGAGTGCTTGGTGGTGTTCGTCATCACCATGAGAAGTGGGATGGCAGCGGATACGGACATGGACTCAAGGGAACCGACATCCCGCTCTTCGCGCGGTGCATCGCGCTTGCCGACACCTTCGATGCGATGTGTTCTTCTCGCACCTACCGCGCCGGCCGTCCGATCGAATCGACCCTCGAAGAGATGTCAAAGTGCGGTGGAACCCAGTTTGACCCAGTGCTCCTGCGCGAATTCTTGAAACTCGACTTTTCGAACTATCGAGCCATGCTCGCGGCGAACGGGCTCAGTGCTGTGCCCGCGGACGTGGCGCAAGCGTCATCACGGAGGGCGGCATGAAACTGTCCTTCGAAGAGCACGGCATGGTTGCGCTCGTCGTGGCGAGTGGTGATTGCACGGGCGACGCGAGCGACCGGCTGCGCCGCACGGTCGCCGATCGCTTCGCGGCAGGAGCGCGTTCCATTATCCTCGACCTCGCCTCGGTTGCGCTCTTGGATAGCCTTGCCATTGAAACGCTTCTCTGGGTCGGCGAGGAATCTGCGCGCAACGGTGGGGCGCTCCGCCTTGTCGCCCCACAAGAATCGGTGCTCACGATCCTTCGCTTGACGCGGACCGCAGATCGCTTCGAGTCGAGTGGAACGGTGGAACTTGCAGCGAGGAGTCTCCGATGATGAATCCTCGACCGAGCACCACGCACGCACTGTCCTCGTTGCCATCATCCGCGCCGCGCGCAATGCAACGAACCATGCTCGGCGAAATGCTGGTTGCGAAGGGCGCGTTGACAGACGCGCAACTCGTCGAAGCGCTCGCGCAGCAGCAGAAGGACGGGCACCAACGACTACTTGGGGAAACTCTGGTGCAGTTGGGCTTCTGCGACGAGCACCAGGTAATGGAAGCGGTTGCCGACGGGTACGGGATTCCGTTTGCTCGCGACATCGCGCGGATCGCTGATCCAAAGTGCATCGAACTCCTCCCGCGCGAGTTTCTCTCCGAGCACGCGGTGTTGCCACTCTTTTGTGTCCGCGGTGTTGTGACGGTCGCCGTTGGTGAGCCTGCGAATCTCTACCTCTTCGAGGAAATCGCGCGCCGCACTGGGAAGCAAGTCCAGACCGTAGCGACAACCGTGGCAGAAATCCGCGCTGCGCTTGAGTCGTACCTTCCTGCAGCCAATGTGTTCGTCATTGATGACACCTATGGGGAAGTGGATGAAGGGACGTTTAGCGTCGTCGAGCGAGACCTCGCTGAGATTGCCGACCTCCGCGAAGTCTCCGGCCACTCTCCAGTGGTGAAGTTGGTGAACTGGCTACTCTGGACCGCGGTGCATGAAGGTGCTTCGGACATTCACATCGAGCCTGGGGATCGCAAGCTTCGCATTCGACTTCGTGTCGACGGAGCGCTCTTCGAGAAGATGCAGCCACCGTGGCAGATGGCCGCCGCGCTGACAAGTCGCGTGAAGATCATGGCCGGCCTTGACATCTCGGAGCGACGGTTGCCGCAAGACGGCGATATCCATGTGATGATGGAAGGGCGACCGGTCGACTTGCGCGTCTCCACGATGCCGGGTCGTCATGGGGAGAAGACCGTCATTCGCGTCATCGATAGTCGGCAGTCCATTGTGCCGCTCGAGCGACTCGGCATGGATGAGTCGACTCTCGCCAGGTGGATCGACATCGTGCGCCGACCAAACGGCATTGCGCTCGTCACCGGACCGACAGGGAGTGGAAAGTCCACAACGCTCTACAGCGCGCTTGCCATGCTCAACGCACAGGACACCAACATTTCGACGGTGGAAGATCCGATTGAAGCGACGCTGTCGGGCATCAATCAGTTTCAGGTCAACGAGAAGGCGGGATTCGGATTCTCCACGGCACTTCGTTCGCTGCTTCGCCAAGACCCCGACACGATCATGGTGGGTGAAATCCGCGATGAGGCGACGGCGTCGGTTGCCGTCCAAGCCGCGTTGACTGGCCACCTCGTCTTGAGCACGCTTCACACCAACGACGCAACCGCGGCCGTCACGCGACTCGTCAACATCGGGGTTGAACCGTATCTCGTCGCCGCCACCGTGCGCGGGGTGCTGGCGCAACGACTCGTGCGAAAAATCTGCGCACACTGCCGCGTGCGCATTGAACCGGATGCCGTCATGCGCGCCGCGCTTCCGCCTTCAACCGAGCTGGAGTCCTACAGCAAGGGAATGGGCTGCCCGCGATGCCGTTCGACAGGATTCGCTGGACGGATGGGCGTCTTCGAGATCATGAGCCCGAACGATGCGTTCAATGCATTGGTTGCGCGGGGCGCGAGCTTGCAAGAACTTCATACCTATCTCGCCGGGCAGGGTCATCGAACACTCCGCGATGACGCGATGCGAAAGGTCCGCGAGGGACTGACGACCGTGGAAGAGGCGATCGCGGTGACTGCGCACTGAGTGCTTCCGATGCAACTCGACGCCAATGCAACTTTTGTTTTTCGAGCGATCGACGCGCAGGGGCGCGAATCGAGTGGCACGCTTTCGGCACCGAGCGCGGCGGAAGTCGCGTTCCGCTTGCGGCGCGAAGGAAAGACGGTCCTTGAGATCGCACGAGACGCGCTTGCCCGAGGCGTGTCTGCGTCCGAATCCGATGGGTCAGCGCGCACTTCGCTCCTTCAATCGAATCGCGTGCGTCGAAGTGACCCGATCGACTTGTGTCGACAGGTTGGCGTGATGGTTGAAACTGGTGTCGGCATCGTGGAGGCACTCGACGCGTTTGCGAGTGAGGGCGCACGACCAGAGTTCAAAGACACGGTCGAGTCAATTCGGCTCGAAGTTTCGTCTGGCGTTCCTTTGTCGCAGGCATTCGCTAAGCGCCCTCGAGCATTTCCGCCTGCGGTTGCAGCACTCACCCGCGCTGCAGAGGCCACAGGGCAGCTCGGCGAGATGCTCGCGCGCGCCGCGGAGCATCTCGCGAGGATCGAGAAGATTCGACGCCAAGTGCGAGCGGCCGCAACCTACCCGGCGTTCATGCTTGGGACCGGTCTCTTGATCGTGAGTCTCTTGGTCGCCTTTGTGCTCCCACGATTTGCGAAACTCTATGAAGATCGTGGAGCGGAACTTCCCGCGATCACGAAATCGCTCTTGTGGGTGGGCCGCACGATCGGTGCGCATGGGCTCTCGATTTCGGTTGGCGCTGCGATTGTGATCAGCCTCGTCATCCTTTGGAGTCGGAGTGAGTCAGCGCGGCACATCTTTGATCGACTTCGGTTCGGACTCCCGATTGTGGGACGGCTTGTTCGCGCAGCGTTCGTCGCGCGTTCGATGCGCACCCTTTCTACGCTCCTTTCAAGTGGGATTCACCTGCTTGACGCGATCGCCATAGTGCGCAGCCTTGACCGATCACCACGAACCGAACGATTCTGGAGTAGCGTCGACGCGTCGGTGCGCGAAGGTCGGTTGCTGGCAGAATCCGTTCGACGCGAAGGTTTGTTACCCGTCACTGTCGCCTCGATGATTGCCGCAGGTGAACGGGGAGGGCGGCTCTCCGATGTGCTTGAGCGGGTCGCCACCTTCGCTGAAGAAGACCTTGAGATTGCAATCAAGCAGGCGATGAGTTTGCTTGAGCCGATGCTTGTCGTCGTCCTTGGATCGGTGCTTGGGGGACTTGCGATCGCGCTCCTCCTTCCGCTCTTCTCGCTGAGCAAGGTTGTCGCAGGGAATCCTTGAACCGCGCCTTCCGCTTGACAGCGAACGGGAACTGTTTACCTTGCGCGTCGAAGTCGTCATGGATGACGGCCCGAACCGAACGAAAAGGAGTGTTGCCATGGATGGCGTCCTCACTCAGCGTGGCGTTGCGACGCCAACTCAAATCCTTCGATCCATCGCGGCGGAGTTTTCTCGAACCGAGCGGCTCGTGCTCATGTTGAGTTACACCGAGGAACTCACGGTGAAAGAAGTTGCCGCGGTACTTGAACTCGCAACCAGCGAGGTTGAGGGCATTCTTGCTCGCATTCGCCGACATGTTCGAGGGCGCATGAAGAAGCCGCGCGGCTAGTTCCTAGCTCGTCCACGCATTCAGCAGCATGGAGAGGTCCGCGGCATCGATGACGCCGTCGCCATTGAAGTCTGCACTGCCCGAGCTTCCCCAATCGCTCAAGAGCGTGGCGAGATCCGCGGCGTCGACGACGCCATTGCAATCGAGATCTTCGGGAACGCACGCGGGATTGAGCCCGACATGAAGTTCGATGCGGGCCGCACTCGCGAGATCGACTGCGACGAGCGGATTCTCGCGACAATAGAAGGAGGGGAAGTTGCTCCCTTGCTGCACGGTTCGTGTGAGCGAAGTGATGGAAAAGAGCAGTCGCCCTTCATGGAGAGACTCGGCGATGTAGTGCGCGACCGCGGGGCGATTGAGATCAAGCTGAAATCGCATCACGGTGTTCATCGCAACGGCGTCACCGTCGATTCCTCCTTCAATCACCCCGATGGCGAACGGGGTCGGTGTCCATCTTTCGCGAACACTGTTTGACACGTCGGTCACTTTGCCCTTGCCTGTGTGTCCGAGCGCGAAGGCGTTTCGGATTTGTGGATCGAGCACGCTGCCAGTTCCATAGGGCGAAGTCTCTTGCCAATTGGCGAGTGAAAACCCATTTCGAAAGCCTGTGCCATAGAGCTCGATCGGCTGTCCCGCGTCAGCGTCCGCCACATACGCGCTGTCGTTGGTCGGGAGAAACGCGGTGAACGGATCAAGCGTCGAGTCGTAGAGGAACGCCATGTCGTTCGCGACCATGAGTTCAATCGTGCAGGAGAGGACTGCGTACGCATCGGCGCCATTGCCAGCGGGGATCTCGCCTGAAGTCGTCCACCCAACGATCATTTGCCCGTCGCGGTTGTCAAACATGACGGAGCCTGCCTCGTTCCCAAAGGTGGAAGCAGTCGGGCGCACGCCGGGGGAGGAGTTGAACGGGTAGTTCCAGCGATCGAGATCCGGAGCGCTGCGCGTGAAGGTCACATCCCCCGCACTCGCCGTGTTACCAAGGAACAGCGCGGGAAGCAGAATTGCGGAGAGAGGGGGGTTGAAGCGCATGGTGAAGCGGAATCGCGAGTCGAGAGCCTAGGCGGTCCGTGCCTCTCACCTGAACGCAGGGCGAGAGAAATGGGTTCGATCGATGCGGATTTTTCGCAATCATGCGGCGGAATCTCCTTTACGCAACGATCGATACAAAGGATCCTGCCTCCCCGTAGACTTCGACGCCCGTTCGAGACCCCTATCGGACTTTCCGCGACAAGAAGCCGTTGCCCTTGAGTCATCCACGCCCAACACGACGATGTCCACTTCGCCCACTTGCAGAGGCAGCGGGTTTTACTTTGGTCGAGCTACTCGTCGTAGTCGGCATTCTCGCAATGCTCATTGGGATTCTCATTCCAGTCATTTCGAAAGTGCGCGCGTCGGCGAGTCGCGCCAAGGAGATTGTTTGCGCGCGAACTTTGGCGCAAGCTTGGCTCTCGTATGCCGATGATCACCACGGTGCGCTGCTGCCTGGTTACAAGTCGGGATTACCCGCATTTGACGCGCAGGGCGAGTCGATTGCAACGCAGACGATTGGGGTCGCTGCGAGCCGATGGCCTTGGCGACTTGCGCCTTACATCGGCCATGCCTTTGACGCCATGTACATCAATGAGAATGAACGCACGCTGCGAGAACTTGAAGTCACCGACACCTCGAACTACCTCTATCAGACAAGCGTCTTCCCGAGCTTTGGATTGAACTCCGTCTGGCTCGGAGGTGACGAAAACTACGGTGGCTTCAATCCGATTTTTCTCGGGGGCTTTGGGCGCTTCTACGCGACGCGGACTTCTGAACTCATGCGGCCCGCGGAGACACTCGTCTTTGCGAGCGCGCGCGCGTTCGCGGCGGACGGGACCGAGGGCGAGATCGTGGAGGGTTACTTCCGCGTACGCAGTCCGAACTTCACCACCGCAGTGTGGACGGCCGAGTACAACCCCGTCGAGCCCGCGAGTTGGGGAAATGTGAGTGCGCGGTACGCCGGTGATTCAGTGGTGTCCTTTGCGGACGGCCACGCCGAGTCCAAGTCGAGCGAGGCCTTGAAAGACATGCGCATGTGGACGGACCGCGCCTCGACGCCAAACTGGATGTTGCTTCCGGGCGGAGGCGGCTAGGAATTCTCGAATCCGTTACGCGCGCCGCGCCATCGCGTGCGAGAGTGGCACGCTCAGCGCGAGGACGAGCGAAATCATGCCCGCGGAATTGAGCGCGGTCGAGGTGCCGAAGAGTTGTGGAGAGAGTGCCGCGATGGCATAACCGAGAATCGAGAGCGCAACGCCGAGGACGAGACTGAGCGTGATCTGCCCCGCGACGCTCTTTGCATGAGGCGCCGCAAGGAGTGCGGGGCAGGCGAGGATGCCAATGACAAGCACGCTTCCGACGGCTTCAAAGCTCGCAACGATGCTCGCCGAAATCACAATGAGGAACGCGCGTTCAAGCCATCGCGGCGCAACGCCGAGGTGTCGCGCCGCGCTTGGGTCAAACGCGAGGAGGGCGAGTTCCTTGAGAAAGAGGAGCGCGAAGATCAGCGTGAAGAGCGCGGCGATGGCAAGCGTCCAGAGTGTGCGCGGAACTCCGGTGTACCAAGGCGCGCCGGACGCGGGGACATAGAAGAGCGTTTCAAGCGAGCCAAACAGCACACACTCTGGATCGAGATCGACTTGCCGGGCACCCTGCGTTTCCAACAACACAACACCGAGCGCGAAGAGCCCGGAGAAGACGACCCCGAGAGTCGCGCCCGCTTCAAGCCGCGTGGCGCGACGCGCCCAACCCGACAGTAGGATCGAGAGTACGCCCGCGCACGCGGCGCCGACGAACATCGCGAGAGTCGAACGAGTTCCTGTGAGCAGGAATCCCGCGACTAGTCCAGGGAGCACGGCGTGCGCGACCGCGTCGCCCGTCATTGCTTCTTTGCGGAGCACGAGAAAGTTTCCCAGTGTTCCGCAGGCGACGAGTGCGCAGAGCAGCGCGAGCAACGCGGGGACATCGACGGCGAGCGATGGCATCATCGACGTGCCTCAGCCGAGTTTCGTTCGCGTCGGGCGTGCAGGATTCGCGAGCAGGGGATCGAAAGGAAGAACACAACCGTTGCGGCGAGTGCCATTGCGCTGCCGGTGGGGAAGTGCTCGACGGATCGCGATGCCATTGCGCCCGCGACCGCGCACGCAACTCCGAAACACGCAGCGATCGAGGCAGTGCGCCCAAAGGATCCGCCGATGACTCGCGCCGCCGCAGCGGGGGCGATGAGCATCGAAACGACAAGCGCAATACCCGCCACTTGCATTCCGGTGACGACGGTTGCGACGAGGAGGAGCAAGAGCAACCAATCGAGCCTTCGCACGGGGAGCCCGAGTACTCGCGCGGCATCCTCGTCAAACGCCAGAAGGGAGAACTCCTTGAAAAGCAAGATGAGCGTGAGTAGAGCGGCAATCGCGATGGTTGCGATTGCGAGCGCGTCGCTGTTCGTCATCGCGGCGGCGTTTCCAAAGAGCAACCGACGAAGTCCTCCTTGTGCCCCGGTGGGATGTGATTGCACCAGTGAGAACAGCACCGTTCCCAATCCAAAGAACGCCGCGAGTGTCACCGCGTTCGCTCCATCTGCGCCAAGTCTCCGCTTTCGCGCGAGCCACGGCGTACTCCAAGCAGCAAGTAGAGCCGTCACGCCGCCTCCCAAAAAGAGCAACCATGGCGATCGACCGCCGATTTGCGCCCATTCACCGATGAGGAAGGCAAGCGCCACGCCGGGCAATGCCGCGTGGCCGGTCACATCCGCGAGGAGTGACTGTTTGCGCGCGAGGACAAACGTTCCAACGCTACCCGCGAGCGCGCCGAACACCGCGCAGCCGAGCGTGACCGTGATCGTGTTGGCTCCCCAGAATGGGATCTCCAGATTGGTGTGATGCTCGATCACGCGATCGAGTCCTCTGGGGGAGGTCCGAGTTTGAATGCTTCGTGCAGGTTTGCGTCGGCGAGTGCGTCCTCGATTGGTCCGTGTGCGACGACGGTTCCATCAAAGAGCACCGCATCGTCGAAGTACCGCCGAACATCGCCGAGGTCATGATGGACCGCGAGCACGCTCATGCCGCTGCGGCAAGCGTCTCGCAAGACCGCACCGAGTCGTTCTTCTGTCGCGAAGTCGACATTCACAAACGGTTCGTCGAGCATCAGAAGATCAGCACCTTGCACCAAACTGCGCGCGAGGAGCACGCGCTGCTGCTGGCCCCCCGAGAGTTCGCCAATCGGCATGCTTTCAAGAGATTCCATCCCAACCAACGCGAGCGCACGGCGCGCTTCCGTTTTCCATCGACCGCTGACCCGACGAAAGAAGCCGATCTTTCGGTACAGCCCCATCGCGGCCACATCGAGAGCGCTTGCGGGGAAGGTCCAATCGATATCCGCGCGCTGCGGCAGGTACGCCACGCGCGCGCGGACTTGGTCGAGCGGTTGACCGAAGAATCGAACGCACGCGGTATTCGCGTGCGGGAGCAATCCAAGCGCGCCCTTGAGGAGGGTGCTCTTTCCAGCGCCGTTAGGGCCGACCAGCGCAGTCATAGCTCCACGACGGAGCGCGAACGACGCGTCGTGCACGATCACTTCCCCATTGCCGTAGCCCGCTGAGAATCCGTCAACCGCGAGTGGAGAGGCGCGATCATTCATGCACCGCCTCGAAGTCCGGAGGCAATGGAACTGGCGTTGTGGCGAATCATGCCGAGCCACGTTCCGCCTGCGGTGCCAGGTGCTCCCATCGAATCACTAAAAAGTGCCGGACCGATCTTGAGTGCGTGCCCCCTTGCGGCGCATCCATCCACGAGTGCGCGGATGGTGCGATCTGACACGGTGGTCTCGATGAAGACGGTCGGAATCGACCGCCCGCATAGCTCTGCGACGAGTCGTTCGATATCACCGACGCTCGCCTCGCTCTCGGTGGAAATCCCTTGAATCCCTCGCACTTCGAAGCCAAACCGTTTGCCGAAGTATCCGAACGCGTCGTGTGAACTGGTGAGCATGCGATTCGCAGTCGGCACCTGATCGAGCATCGCTTTGATCTCGTCATGGAGTTTCTCTGCTTCGAATACGTAGTGCAGGGCGTTGCGATTGAAATCTTCCGCGTGCGTTGGATCGAGTTGCGTCATCGTCTCTGCCACAGCGAGCGCAGTGCGCCCCCAAACCAACGGATCCATCCACACATGCGGATCGGGGTGATGCGGATTGGAGGGGTCGCGAAGTAAATCTTCCTGAGTCAGCGCGCTCGTCACCGCGCATACGGGGCGACCGGAGTTCGAAACTCTCGCGAAAGCTTCTCCGGCTCGTCCTTCGAGTCCGAGTCCATTCATGAAGAGCGCATCGGCGTCGAGCAACTGCACGATGTCGGTGCGCGTCGGAGTCCAGAGGTGTGGATCCGCGCCGGCGGGGATAAGCGTGACGACCTGCGCGTGAGGTCCAACGACGCTCTGCACGACATCGGCAACCATGCCCGTGGTCGCGATGAGGACTGGCGCGGATGTGTCCGACGGGGTCCTCGTTCCCTCAGTCTCGCTCGAAGGCTGCGCTGTGCCTCCGCAACCGAAGGCGAGCAGTAGAGCGAGGAGGGAAGGGAGGATGAGCGAACAGCGGGTAAGCAAGCGGGATTCGAGGCACATGCAACGATAGTAGCATATGCTACGGTGTACGCAAGCGGCTCTCGCCAGGATCCTTCCTCCTCGTCTCTCGTACACTCGGCGAGATGTATTCGCTTGAAATCGAAGCTGAATTCAGTGCCGCCCATGCGATCGTCCTTCGTGGTGTGCGAGAGACGGTGCATGGCCATAACTGGCGGGTCCAGTGCGAAGTGGAAGGCCCCGCACTCGATCCCGAGGGGCTCCTGTGCGATTTCCACGCAATCGAAGCGGCGCTCGCGCGGGTCATCTCCCCATTTCGGAACGCCGATCTCAATGCCACGGCGGCGTTTGAGTCGACGAACCCAACCGCCGAACATGTCGCCAAGCACATCGCCGAGGAGTTGCTTCCGAAACTTCCGCGCGGAATTCGTCTCGCGAGCGTTCGCGTGACCGAGGCGCCTCGGTGCGTCGCGATCTACCGGCCGACCAATCATCGATGAGTTTCGTTCGCTCACGCTTCTTGAACGCTCCATGACTCCCACCGACCTCTCATCCATGTCCCCGCGCAAGCCGATCGCGCCCAACGACATCACGCCAATCGGGCTCGATGACCCCGCACGGTTCTTGAACCGCGACTTGCAGTGGCTCGAGTTCAACTGCCGTGTGCTTGCCCAAGCGGATGACCCGCATGTTCCCTTACTTGAGCGTGTGCGATTCCTTGCGATCTTTGGATCCAACCTCGACGAGTTCTTCATGAAGCGCGTCGGAGGCTTGCGGCGGCAGATTGATGCGGGTGTCGCGAGCCCGATCTGGGAACCGCTTTCGCCGCAAGATCAGGTGACGCTCATTCGTGAACGGACGATTGCGCAGAACGCCGTCGCGCAGCGATTGTGGCGCGAAAGCTTGCTTCCCGAACTCGCTGCACAGGGCATTCAGCTCCTTGGCTGGAGTGAATTGACGGCAGAGGAGCGCAACGAGGTTGAGGCGTGGTATCGTCGAAATCTGTTTCCGATTCTCACGCCGCTCGCGGTCGATCCAGGGCACCGTTTTCCGTTCATCTCGAACATGTCCGTATCGCTGGGCGTGATGTTGCGTCGGCCGGGAGAAAGTGAGCAACTCTTCGCGCGAGTGAAGGTGCCGGAGTTCGGCGGCAACCTCTTTCGGTTCGCGAACTCTAAGCGATTCGTCCCGCTGCAAGACGTCATCGCGCACAATCTCGACGATTTGTTTCCAGGCATGGAAATCATCAAGGTATTGCCCTTTCGCGTGACGCGGAATGCGGAGACGGAACGCGACAACGAAGATGCGGAAGATCTGCTCGAACTCATTCAACAACAACTTCGAGAGAGACGGTTCGCTCGTGTCGTTCGACTCGAAGTCGCAACCAATGCCGGCGATCGCGTGCAGCGATTCCTTGAGGAAGAACTTGAACTCACGGATGAAGACATCTACGAGGTTGACGGATTGCTCGACTGGAGTGTGCTCAACGAGATTGCGGACATTGACGCACCGGAGTTGCATTGGCCCAAGTGGACCCCGCTCGCGCCTCCCGGACTCGAAGCGGAGGACGCAGATGTGTTCTCGCTTATTCGCAAGCAGGACATTCTGCTGCACCATCCCTACCAGAGCTTTGATCATTCAGTGGAGCGGTTTATCGAAGCAGCGGCAGCGGATCCGAAGGTGCTTGCCATCAAGCAGGCTCTCTACCGCACAAGTGGTGACAGTCCTTTCATTCCGAGCCTCATTCGTGCAGCAGAAGCCGGTAAGCAGGTCGCGGTGCTCGTGGAACTGCGCGCCCGATTCGATGAGGCGCGCAACATCGTGTGGGCGAGAAAGCTCGAAGATGCGGGCGTTCATGTCGCGTACGGTGTGATTGGGTTGAAGACGCACACGAAGGTCGCGCTTGTCGTGAGGCAAGAGGGAGATGGCATCCGTTGTTACGCCCATGTCGGCACGGGCAATTACAACTCCAAGACCGCTCGTCTCTACGAGGATGTCGGAATTCTGACCTCTGATCGAGCGATCACCGAGGATCTCGTTGGACTGTTCAACTACATGACCGGGCGGAGTCGTCAGAAGGAGTATCAGCGACTTCTCATCGCGCCCGTCGCGATGAAACGACGATTCATCGAACTCATCGGGGATGAGGTCGAGGTGCAGAGGCGGGGGCAGCGTGGACGCATCATCGTGAAGATGAATCAACTCGAAGACCGCAGCGTTAGTGACGCGCTCTATCGCGCTTCGTGCGCGGGCGTTTCGGTCGACATCGTCTGCCGAGGATTCTGTTGCGTGCGCCCGGGGGTTCCCCGTCTGAGTGAGAACATTCGCGTCTTCTCCACCATTGGCCGATTTCTCGAGCACAGTCGCATTTTCTGGTTTGGTCGTGGCGCCGCGGACCCACTGGACGGGGATTTCTATATTGGCAGCGCGGATTGGATGTATCGCAACCTCAACACGCGTGTGGAGTGTGCAACGCCGATTGGGTTACGCGAGCATCGCGAGCGACTCTGGCAGGTGCTCCAGATGCACTTGAATGACCGCCGCCAACAGTGGCGCATGGGCAGCGACGGCGTCTACAAGCGTGCGTCGACGGACGGCATCCCCGAATCAAGCCCCGCGTTAGTCGGCCCGCATGTGCTGCTCATGCGTCAGGAGATGGAGCGCAAGCAGGGCGCCTTACCAGGCGAGCCGTCGTGGCATCGTGCTGCCCACGAGTCGTAGCGGCTGGACATGATCGCCTTCGAGTTCGACGTTGATGTCGTCATCGCCGAGCACCGTGAGGTCGAAGGTGGCGCGACGGAGAGTGCGCCCATTTTCAAACTCAAGGAGGAAAGCGCCAACGGGGTCGCCGGCTTCGGTGGTTGGTCCACTCACGCCGCCAAGGAAGCCGAACGCGGTGCCTCCGTCGACGGAGAAGGTGAGCTTCGAATTCTGCCGGTCGAGCCGAATCTCGATGACGCGATCTTGATCGTCGAGGAATTGAATCTCGTCGGAGGCGATGAATCGTTCGCGCACATCGCTTGGCATCGGGCCGAACTCGCGTCCGTTGCGAACGAGTGATTGCACGCGGTGAATCACCAGTCGTGCGATCGTGTGCGTCGATGCCTGTTCAGTCGTCGTTTGATACGCGATGAAACTTGCATTGAGCGAAACGAGCACGGCCGCGAGGAGCGTTCCGGTGATCGAGAGTGCGATGAGCATCTCAATCAGACTGAACGCGCGCCCACGCCGTCGCGATCCGGTGGAGCAGACTCGGCGCGTCACGCCGCACCTCCGCCTTCTCGGTAGCTGTCGCGCTGCGGGATCGCGGTGATTGGCCACGGGATACCGTCGGGCAGTTTCGCATCCGGGTCGTAGCGCAAGCGGATCTCGCCGAACCCGAGGAATCCAGCGTCTTCCGGCAGAAGCCCCTCGCCGTCGCCATCGAGTGGGCCGAAGTATCCGAGTGTGGTGTTGAAGGCTTCCGGCGCGCCACCGTAGAAGAGTGGCCCCTGCGCCGTGGCCGGTCGGTAGGTTAGGAGCAGCGTGCCGTGCACTTCCGCGCTTCCGCGGACATCCATGACGCCTGCGATGACCGTGCCCTTCAGTTTCACACGCGGAGTGAGGTCAGGGTCTGCGTTCTGTTCGTTCGCGAAGCTACCGACATCGACAGACCATCCGGGGAGGAAGATGGAACTTCGCTGCATGTTGTCGAGCGCTTCGGCACTGAAGCTCGCGAGCGTTCCTTGGAGTTGCGCGCCGTCCGCTTGCAGCAAGACTTCCGGGTCCTGTGGATCGATGAAGAATCGGGTTGCTCCCGTGAACTGCACTTTGTTCCGCCAGTGCGTGTACTCACTCGGCACATCGCCGGTCACCGCGCCGAGGAAGGTGCAGCCATCAAATCGGAGAGAGTTACTCAGCGGCTTCGTATCCACGACTGGACTGCCGTCGAGTGCACTCACCATGTCGGGGAATCGCGGCACATAGGCAAACGAGCCGCCACCCTGATCGATTCGCTGCGTCGAACCGGCGTAGTTCCAATTGATGTCGGTGCACCCCGGAGTGGTTTCGATGTAGGTCACGCCTTCGAACGAGCAGTTCACGAAAAGTGCATTCGTTCCACTTGGGATGCGCACATCTCGGAAGGTGATGTTGCTATAGACCGGTCGTTGGAAGTAGTCATACGCGGCGATCGAACCAAAGGGAACCGCTTCATAGCTTCCGGAACTCTGGGGCGTAAACGAACCCCCGGCCGTCACGCCCGCGGTGGTCTGCTGCGCGAGAATGCCTTGCGCGGTATTCGCGAGCCATGAGGCACTTCCGGCGAAGTCAGTCGTCGAAACCATGCGGAGTTCATCCGCGGGCACTTCGAATCTCGCTGGCGAGACATCGAGCGGACTCTTCACCGCGCCCTCCGTGATGCCACGCCATGGCTCGCCGGCCGCGAGTTCCCACGCATCCTTGGTCACCCCGAAGGCGAGTGCGCCTGTGACCTTCGCGTACAGATCATGTCCGTTGAGCACGCCGTCGTCGTACCCAAGGCGTGTGTCGCTCGCGTCGACATCGCCATCGCCATCGCGATCGGGCGCGCGGCGATCGATCAACCGGGCGAGTTGTGCATCCACGCTGTCGAACTCCGCGCTGACGGATCCGAGGCCTGCATCCATGGCGCGCACCGAATCCCACACCACGCCGCCATCACCATCGGTATCAAACTCGCTCAGGAAGAGATCGAACTCATCCACATACTGATTCTGGTCGAGGTCGACAAGGGAGGGGTTTGCGGAGAGACCCTGTGACTCTTCGGGATGCGCGGGGCGCAGTCGCGCATCGCCGTCGACATCATGGGCGATGACTGCGTTTCGCAGGATGTCGATTTTGGCCGTGAGTGAGGCAGTGAGGTAACGAAAATCACTTCGCATGACGAGCGGGTCGCCATTCGCTGCCGTCAGTTCGTCCGCCTCTGTGCCGTAGCGCGTACCCAGCGGGCCATCGATGAGGACATTCTTTCCGACCATGATTCGATTCGGACTTAGCACCGCGAATTCAATGCGCTTGGCAAGCCGACAACGCATGCTGACGCTTCGGGAGACATTGCCATCCGTCCCAGAGCAGGAGATCAGGATGTCGGAAGAGTTGGGAACCGGTTGATAGGAAAGGCGGAAGTAGAGTTGATCGTTGTTCGCTTCCATCCGCATAGGCGGACAGAGCAACGTCCCGTCCTCGAGGACGCGCGGAAGGATCGAGTCGCCGAACGAGACTGCGAACGCACTGCCATCTTCCGCATGGGCATCGCGCAATGCGTCCGCAAGGCTCGCGGGAGTTCCGTTCCCAGCGTAGCCCACAGGCGGACTCACGGTGACGCCGTCCTCCGCGCTCCAGTTTCCCTTCCACAATCTCTCGGCGAAGTCACTCGCGACCACGCCGCGCTTGACGACAAAGCGATTTGCTTCGGCGATCATTCGCCGCTGGGCGAACACGAGGCCAGTTTCGGCCGCGCTTTGTGCGCGACTTACTTTGAGCGAACTATCGGCTGTCCGGAGATTGCCTTGCGCGACGACGGCCATCGCGGCCGCGAGCGAACTAAAGATCACAAGAAAGAGCATCGCAAGCACGCTCGAAACGCCGCGTTGAAGACGCGCGTGCGGTCTGAGGCGTCGAGGGAGAGGATTGCGTAGAGCTTGCATTGTGTGCGCCGCGATTCCGGTGAATGCTCTCCAAACCTAGGAGCGAAGGCCCCCTCACTATTGTCCAATTCAACGCGGCGCAATCCAAGAAACGCGCGTCATTTCTCGTGGCGTGGCTTCTTCGACCCCTTGGAATCGCACCGTGACGAGGACGCGCATCATGTCGGTCGCGTTGTCATCGACGACGGCGACGATGTCGAATGGATCGACGCATTCGACGGTGACTTCCTGCGACCAGCCATCCATGTTGGTGATGACTGCGCGTGCTGCGGCGAGCGGCCCGTTCCCGATTGCAGAACTCCAAACGGTTCCGGTGCCACCTTCCCCATCGAAATCATCGAGGTCGTCGTAGTCCTCAATCGAGAGTTCATCCGGCTCAGGTCCCCAGAAAGTCGTGCCCGTGACGGGGTCGTGTGCGGGAAGGCGCCAGGTCATTTCGCGGAACTCGTTCCCGAGGCGTTCCGCAATGGAAGCGTGCGTCGACCATTCGTTCTTGAGGAAAAATGCTTGTTGCGCGGAGACAATTGCGAGCACGCCGGTGCCCACAATGACGGTCGCAAGTGCCGTCTCAATGAGAGTGAATCCACGGGTCGGTCGAGGTCGAAGAGATGCATTGCGTTGCAGCATGCCAATTCCTTAGTGCCCCGAGACAAGATTGGACATCTTGAAGATCGGAAGGATGATCGCCATCGCGATGAAGCCGACGACGCCGCCCATGACGACGATCATGAGTGGCTCGATCATGCCGGTCACTGACTTGATGGCGTCTTTGAGCGCCTTCGCGTAGTAATGCGAAATCTCATCGAGGGTTTCGCCAAGGCGTCCGGATTCTTCGCCCGCGCCGACCATCTGGATGACCGCACGGGGCAGTAAGGTTGTCTTCTGCAATTGCGATTGCACTTTCTTGCCCTGTCGGACGGCAGACGAAACGCTTCGCCAGAGCCGGCGGTAATGCCGATTTCCGCTGACATCCGCGGTGATTTGCAGGGTGTCGAGCATCGGCACGCCTGCGTTGAGTAGCTCGCCCATAGTGTGGAGACCACGGCTGATGTAGAGCGCTCGAAACATGCGACGGAGGATCGGCATGCTGATCTTGAAACGATCCCACCAATTGCCGCCAACCTCTGTCCTGATGAACGCGAGGAAACTCGCGATGGCTCCTCCGCCCACAAGCACGAGAATCCACCAGTACTGCACCATGAACGCGGAGAGACTCATGAGGAAGCGCGTTGGTCCAGGCAGCGCGTCTTCCTTGCCCTTGAAGACGCCCGCGAATTGCGGGAGGACGAAAGTGAGGAGAAAGATCGTGGTTCCAATCGCCATGAGCGCGATGATGCCTGGATAGATGCTCGCGCCGATCACCATCTTGCGCGTTTCGATTTCTTGCCCGAGGTACCCCGCAATGCGGTCAAGCATCTTCGCGAACGAGCCGGACATTTCCGACGCGCGCACCATGTGCACATAGAGCGGGCCAAAGAGTTTCGGGTAGCGCGCGATGGCATCACTGAAGCTCTTTCCGCTTTCTACATCCGAACGGATTTGAGAGAGCATGCGCTTGAACTTCGGATTCGTGGTCTGCTCCGCGATGCCTTCGAGCGCCGCGCGAATGGAGATGCCAGCGCGAATCATCACTGCGAGTTGGGTTGTGAAGTCGAGAATGTCCTTCGCCGATGGACCACTGCTGTAATTGAGAATGGCGGAGAGCGTGGTTTCTTCGCCGTCCTTGTTGGCAGTCGGGACAAGTTGCACGATGAATTCACCGCGGCCGCGAATGAGGCTTGCGGCGGCCGTCGCGTTTTCCGCGACGAGCACGCCAGCGTGGAGTTCGCCCTTGGCTGTTCGAGATTGGAATCGATAGTGCGCCATGAACGAATCCTTACGCAGCCAACATGCGATCGAGCTTGTCGGGATGGCTCGCCTGCGCCACGGCATCTTCGCGGGCAATCATGCCATTGAAGTAGAGTTCGGCGATTGCGTTGTCAAGGCTCTGCATGCCCATGGCGCGGTTCGTCTCAATCACATTGGGGATTTCGTAGGTTCGCGCTTCACGAATGATGTTGCGCACCGCCGGAGTGCAGAGGAGCACTTCGATGGCCGGAACCATGCCCGGTCGATCCTTGCGACGGAACAGCGTTTGCGAGACGACCGCTTGCAGCGTGTTGGCGAGCATCGATCGCACTTGATTCTGCTGGCCGGCCGGGTAGATGTCCACGATGCGTTCCACCGACTGACTTGCGTTGACGGTGTGCAGCGTGGAGAGCACAAGGTGTCCGGTTTCCGCGGCGGTGATCGCGAGCGCGGTGGTCTCGAGGTCTCGCATTTCGCCGACGAGGATGATGTCCGGGTCCTGACGCAGCGCATGGCGGAGCCCGCTTGCGAAGGTCGGGATGTCGGAACCGAGCTCGCGTTGCTCGATCAGGCAACGATCGCTTGCGAAGGTGTATTCGACGGGGTCCTCGAGCGTGATGATGTGCTTGCGGTAGCGTTCGTTCATCGCTTGGATCATGGCCGCAAGCGTTGTCGACTTACCCGAACCTGTGTCGCCAGTGACAAGGACGAGCCCGCGCGGCAGATAGGTGAGCCGCGAAATGACTTCCGGTAGATTCAAGGACGCGAGTGGCGGCACCTTGGTTCGAATGGCGCGGAGTGCAAGGCCAACGACGCCGCGTTGCAAATGTGCGTTCACGCGGTAGCGTTTGAAGCCCGCGATTTCGTAGGAAAAGTCAAGGTCCCGCGCGCGGGCGAACTGCTCCGCTTGCTCGGCTGTCATCACATCCGCGACCATGCGCCGTGTGTCTTCCGCACTGAGCGGAGGCAGATCCATGGGCGTGACGACAGTGTTGATGCGCGCGGTGGGTGGATTCCCGGCAACGAGGTGAATGTCGGAGGCGTCAAGTTCATGCGCCTTTCGAAGAATGTCATTGAGCATCGATTCCCTCGGCATGCGAGAACGAACTGAGGCGGACGAGCTTCAGCGCGTGCTCTGGGCACACTTGAAGATCGACTCGATTGGCCGCGAGAATCACGCCTCGACCGGAGGATCATTCGAGTGTCGTTCGATGTCGGCGGCTCGCGCGAGGTGCGCCGCTCAATCCTGCTTCGCTGGTGCAGGCGACATTGGTGTCGTAACCGGTACAGCTGCACCTTGAGGCACTGATCGATCGGTCGGCGGTTGGGGACGAATGTCATCTTGGACACTCGCGTTGCCAGTGAATGTGCTCCGAGACTTCAAGAGTCCCATCTGCCGAAGCAATCGCGCAAGGTTGCCAGGATCGCGGTAGCCGACTTCACCTGAGACCACCAAGTTTGCACCAGAGCCGGTTTGAGGGGTCGCATCAAGAACCGCAGGAATCACGAGTGTCTTCGTCGTCTCGGCGGGGAGCACTGCCAGAGCAGCCCAGGTTCCGCCGTAGGTCGATCCATCGGGCGCGGAAACGCTGTAACTCCAGGACTCCAACTCCACCGCATCATGGTGGGAATTGCGTAACGAGAACTCCAAGTCATAAGCGTTTGCTTGGGGGCTTGAGGCACTGCGACGGATCGCGGTCAGGCTGACCTGTGGCGGCGCGATCGTGCAACTCGTCGAGAGCGTCGCGATGAACACCATGGCGATCGAGTGAAGGCGGAATGGAGTGCGCATGCGCGGCGCAGGGTAACCGAATGCTGCGCAAGGAAGCAGCGAGTCGCTACGCTTGCGCCTTCATGCGAACGAGAGGTCATTCAGGCTTTCGCATCGCACGCTTCACGAGGCACTGTGGCGTTGCGATGCTCGTCGCGTGGTCGTGCGAGTGGACTGCGAAAGCCGCCGCAGGCCCCTCGCAGGAGAGCGTCATCCCGGCAGTCGCAGACTCCCCGACAGCCCAGTCACTCATGGAGCAGGCACGCGCACAGGGAAGCGCGAATCCAGCCGAAGCAGCGCACATCGCGCGGCGTTTACTCGACGAGTTCGGAGATCGCATCGTGCAGGTCGGAAATCCTGACGAGGGGCGCTTTCTTTCCGTCGCCGAAGAAGTCGAGTCGCTATTGCGCGGCGCCCCCGAAGTGCTCGCCAAGTTCCTTCGGAGTGAGTCTGATGAAGCAGATCGGGTGCTCCGAACCGAAGGGCCTGCGGCGATTGCGTCTCGCCGACGGTGGACGCCTGCTGGTTGCCTTGCATCACTCCTCCTCGCGCAGGTGGCGATGCGAGAGGGGCAGTTCGACGCAGCAGTCGTGCTGCTCGAACGGATTCGGTTGCACCCGAGCATTACTGGCGGAGGAGCATCCGACCCGTTGGCGCTTCGTCGGCGAGGCGAGTACTTCGCGCTGCTTTCGATGGCAGAGCGCGCGCGGGGCGACGAGTCGAGCGCGCGCGCAGCACTCGACGCGCTCGAGAAACTTGCCGCGGATGCTCCGGCTGAACCTTCGATCACAATCGCGCTTGACGCGGCTCGACAGTTTGTCGCACCGCCTCGCCGAGCCATGCCGTCGAGTTCGGTCATCGGTGGAACACAAGGCGCGCTGCCCGATGCCGCGTGGCGCCGCATCTTCTCAGAGGCGTTTGGAGATTCGCTCTTTCTTCGGTACTACGGCGCGGAAGCGCTCACCCGACTCCCAGAGGATGCTGCAGCTCGAGCCCGCGCTGACGCTTCCTGGCTGACGGCGGAACCGACGGTGTTTGGCGACGCGATCTATGTGAGCGAAGGGCGCACCCTACGCGCGTTTGATTCGACAACCGCACAGGAACGATGGAGCGTAGACCTCGCGATTGCCGGCATTGGTCGTGAGACGGGTGTCGCCGTCGATCTTTCCAGTGTCGCGGTGCGCGGGTTTGACGCTGCGGTGATTGCGGGGAACGGGTTTTCGAATGCTCGCTCAGATGGTGGACGTATCTTCCTTGTGGATGTTCGGGATGGAACGCAGCGATGGAGTTTGTCCGTGGATGGACTTGAAGGGCGGCCGGAACTCGCGGGTGCATTTGCGATTGGCTCGCCGGTCCTTGTGGGTGATCTCGTCTTGGTGACGGTGCGTCGCCCATCAACACGACTTGAACAAGCGGACTCAGTCCTCGCGCTGTCGCGAAGTGACGGCCGCATCGAGTGGTTGACGCTCGTGGCGGCAGCGGGTGGCACGCGTGCCGTTTCGGTTCGCCGCTCGCCTGGGATGACTCTTGAAGGTGGCTCGCTCTATGTCTCGACGCCACTGGGCGCCGTCGCGCGATTGCGAGTGAGTGACGGAGCCATTGAGTGGCTCCGCCGTTTTCGTGTGCCGCTGCGAGAGCCGCGTTTTTCTGGTGAGGCGTGGGAGTTTGCACGCCCCGCAGTGCTCGAAGGGCGAGTTTTCAGCATCGTGCCAGACGAGTCTGAGGTTGTCGGGCTTGATGCAACAACTGGCGCGACGGTCGCGGTCGCGGTCATCGGTCCGGGCACGGCTTGGGGGAGTCCGCGATCGCTCGTGGTTGGAAGCGGGTCCTTGCTCGCGATTGGAGGGGATGTTGTCGCGTTTGATCCACTTCAACTTGCAACACCGCGGTGGAAACTGAGTGACACGGAAGCGTCGCTGTGGGCAACGCGTGGTGGGAGCGACAATCGCGGCGGCATTCGAGGTCGAGTGAGCGTTGCGGATGGGATTGCGCTCGTTCCCGGTGTCAATGAGTTGTGGTTCGTCGAAATCGCAAGCGGGCGTCGCGTCGCGAGCATCGCGACGAAGGAGCCGGTGAATGCGGTCTTCGCGCGTGATCGCGTGGTCGCGGTCGCGGTGGATCACATTGATGTCTACATGTCTGGCGTCGATGCGGTGCAGGCATTGCGTACCCGTTTGGATCTCGCGCAGGATGCGTCGGCGGCGTTGGCGCTCTTTGACCTCGCCGTGGAAGGGAATGACCTCGCCCTTGCACTCGACGCGGCGGAGCGAGCGTGCGCAATCCTCAAGGCGCGGCCGGGTGACCCACTTCGGGAGCTTCTCGCGGACCGATTGGTGGAGCGCGCGCCGGAAGCGGGAGAACTCGGACAGCGGTTTTTCGCGGTCGCAGCTGAGATTGTGGATGACGCGCAACTGCGCATTCGACTTGCATTCGCGCGCGCGGAGTGGTTCGCCAAGCGCCACGACCTAGGCGCGGCGGTGGAGGCATGGCGGGAGATTGCCGCAACGGATGGCGCGGAGATTCTGCTCTCGGACACTGGTGAGGTTCGCATGAGCCGAGCGATCGCGCTGCCGCTCCTCGCGCAGTTTCTGTCGTCGACCGAACACCAAGGCGCGGCAGACGCGTACGAAGCGCGCGCGGAGTTGGCGCTCCGCGAACTTCCGACTCCGCTCACGGTGGAAGCATGCGTTGAGTTTTTTACTTCGTTTCCCCGTTCCATCGCGGGCGTGAAGGCGGCGTTGATCGGCGCTGCATCGCTCGAGGGCAGCGAGCAGCGCGCGCAGCGAGATGCGCTCCTCGATGCAGTGCGTCGAGAGGCGCGCGTGCCGCCGGTGCGAAGTGATCTCGAAGCGATGCTCGGCGAGAGTCCTCGCTCAACGGCCACTCCGTCGAGGCTACCTCAGTTGGGTGCGCCGACCTTCATCGCGACGGAGATTCCGGGGCGCCTTGTGAGACGCGCGTTCTCGGCGCTCGAGTCGGGTGCACAAGATGTGCTGTACTTCACGGAGGAGTTTGATCTCGTCGCGCGCACGGCGAGCGACTTCGAGGAGATTTGGCGCTACCCCATGCGTGATCGAGATCCGGTCTTGCTGCAAGCGGGGCCGGTTCTTCTGCTAATGGAGAGTGGGAAGGGGCGAACGGAGCGTTACATCGCGATCGATGCGGCAACGAGCGCGGAACTATGGAAAACCGAGGCGTTGAATGAGTTGCTCGGCGCAGTCGCGGATGCGCCAGTCGACCTCGGCGGCGCGCGAACGCTTCCCGAAGGTACGCCGTTCCACGCTGGACAAGTGCTTCCGGTCATCGCCGGCGGCCGCTTGGCACTTGTGCGGCGAGACGGAAACGCAGCGAGCTTCTCGGTACAGGATGGAGTGGCAACGCTGGCGCGAGCGCTGCTGCCGCAGGTCTTCGTCACAAGCGGCGACGACGCGATGCTCCTCCTCGGCGGTCGCAACTCGATCGAATCACACGCACAGGCAGTCGTGATGCTGTGCGACGCAATCTCGCTTTCGCCAATCGCTTCCTTTGCGACTGCTTCCGGCGGAGATGTGCGGTGGGTTCGTCGATCGGAGGATGGGGTCATCGCGGTTGGGACCACTGCGGGAATTGAGCTGTGGACGCTCAGCCCCAGTGGACACGGCGTTGAAGCAAAGCTTCTTATGGGAGTGGCGGACGCCAAGAGTTGGGATTCCACATCACCGCTTTGGTGCGATAGCCGCGTGTTCGCACTCGATCGAAATGGACGAATTCTGACCCTTGATATGTGGAGCGGAGGCGTCCTTGAGGTGGGGTTTGGCGATGGTGCCGCCGACTACGCGCGCGTCGTTCGGTGGATTTCTCGACTCGGGGATGGGGTGTTGGCGCACGCCGACTCGCGCGTTGCGCTGATCGATGCGACTGGTAGGGTCATTGGTCGTGATGGAACGGTGGGAGACCCGAATTTCGTCTCCGCGATCATTGGGCAGGAAAACATTGTCCTCGTGAATGGAATCGGTGGACGCCAAACGCCCAACGCCATGCGCACCGCGCTCGTCTCGGAGTACACCTATCTCTTGTCTGCCGTTGATTCCGCCCAAGGTCTTCGGCTGACCTCCCCCACGATGGAAGTGCATTCCATAAATCAACGGTTCAGCCGAACGATCGGGGTCGATGGGTGGATTCTACTTTCGAATGACACAAGCACCCTTGCGGTGGGATTTGAAAAAATCTCGAATCCGTCCCCAAACAAGGGTTGACAGATGGCCGATGGGGCGCGACAACTTCGCCCCGCAGGTAGTGGAGTGCGTTGGCTCCGCCTGCCGATACTGCGTCCGCGCGGAAGGTCCGGTGGGCCCGCCGAATCCGTTTCGATTTTCTTCCAACGCACATGATGACTCCCATGCTTATGTTGAATCACGCTAAGAACTCGATGCCGACGGCCCGCGCCTTCGCGGCGACTTCTTCTGTCGGTCTTGCATCACTCGATTTTGCTGGGAGTAAGTTCGCGTTTGTCGCGAGCGGTGACGATGAGGAAGAGGCTGACCTGAACTTCCTTGAAGATGATGACGAGTTTGGCGAAGACGAATACGAGGATGACGAGAGCAAAGAGGACGAAGAGGAAGAGGAAGAAGAAGACGACGACGACTTCGGCGATGATTTCGACGATGACGACGACGAAGAAGAGGAAGAGGAGAAGTCTGACGACGCGGAAGACGCCGACACCACCGAATCCGAATCTTCCGAGGAAGACGGAGACGACGACGACGACGACGACGATGAGGATGAAGACGAGTGAGTCGACGCTGCGCCTGACCTCGCTTTTACATCACTGACCTGCACGACGACCCCCGCGCGAGCGGGGGTCGTTGCTTGAAATGCTCCCGACTCCCGTTACGGTGCAGGTGAGGGTCGGAGGATTGCGAGTCGAAGGGTCTGCTCGTGAGGCGCCACGAACAGGATTCCCTGCCGTCCGTCAGGACTGGGAAGTCGCCGCGGGACAGCAATAGTGTCCATCAGCCGCGTCCCGGGTTCCTGCTCGTCGCTGAGACTTCGTAGCCGCACTTCGGTGCCGGAGAGTACAGCGACTCGCATCCGGTCTACGAAACAGAGTGCCATCGGTTGACCGGAAAACGCACTACATTTCCCCCCTTGTGGATTCCACGCGGTGATCGCGCGTCGCGTGGGATCGAAGTAGAGGAGTTCACCCGTTGGGGTGACTGCGTCAAGCCCCTGTTGCGGCGCAAACATTTGAGAGGCAAGTTGGAGATCCATGCGATCCGAGATGCGCGTCAATGTGGGCGCATCCTGAAGCGTCGTCGCGTTGGACGGATCGAACTTTGCGAAAGAGGCAACGCCATCGCGCAGCAACAGCGCGCAAACACAATGCCGGCTCACCGCAACCGGGAAAACCCACGACGCGCCCTCGGGTGGTGCAATGACCGCATCGTCACTCGCTCCATCGATGCGGATCGTGAGGCTCCACGCGCCGCCCACGACATCTCGTGAACTCCATGCCAGTGTCCCATCGGACCCCAGCGACGCGAAGGCATTCACTCGCCCATCATCCACGATCCACTCCACCTCGAGCCTGCCCCACGGCATGACCCCGATCGCACGCGCGCCGCCGTTTCGCGGCCCTTCACACAGGCAACCCGCGAAACTCGCTCCTCGGCCGAGCAAGAGTCCCGCATCGCTTTCCACCAAGCGGGACAGGCCGTGTTCTTCGATGCGATACTGCGTGATGCGCGATGGAGGAATTGGCGCGTTGGCGACAGCGAGGCGTGATTTCACAGTCGCGCCATCGGTCGACTGGACCGCGAAGTGCCGCCCATCGGGAGCGACGACGGGGAGTGTGAAGCCGTCATACGCAATGCTGCCAAGTGGCTGCACGGCGCCGCGAAAACCCGTTGAAACAAGCATCCCGGGTGTCGATTGGGGCGGAGTGGTCGCGAGCGCGCCCTTGAGGACTCCTGGCTTCTTCGGGTTGGTCGCGCAGGCCACGCAGTACACGAGCACGGCAGTCAGGCCGAGCCAACGAGCGAGCCCGACCTCTCGCCAAAGCTCAAGGATTCTTCGTCGTTGATTTCGCATCATCGAGTGGCGCGGCGCCAGACACTTCGCCTAGGTCTGGAATTGGGGCCGTCAGATCGGCGCCGTTCTTGAGGTCCTCGAAGAATTTACTGCCCTTGATGAGTGATTCCGACGACTTTTCGAGAGGCTCCGACAACTCGCGTAGGCGAAGGCGTTCGTTCACATTGTAGTTACTGTCGTTGGCGTCCGGATTCTCAATCACGACCGGTGTGAGGAAGACCACAAGTTCCACCACTTCGTTCTGCAGTTCATTCAAAGCAAATGCTGCGCCGATGATCGGAATGTCACCAAGGAATGGGATGCGACGATTCTTTTTCGTCTCTTGCTCGCGGCGGATGCCAGAGATGATGATCGTCTGCCCGTTCTTCAGTGTGATTTCAGTGTTCGTCTGACGGCGATCGATGATCGGATTCGAGTTCACCACGGCGGCGGAGAGATTGGAGAGCAGGATCTCAATCTCCATGTTGACATTGTTGTCCTGCGTAATGCGTGGTCGTACATTCAAGCCAATTCCCACCGGCGTCTGGTCGTACGAGGCCGTCGTGCCGGTCGTGCCGAAGCCAGAAGTTTCGCCCGAGAGCAGCGAAACATCGCGGCCGGCGAAGAACTTCGCCTCCTTGTTGTCGCTCGTGACGATGCGCGGCTGCTGCAGGATACGGACATCGGAGTCCGTCGCGAGTGCTTGCATGAAGAAGGCGGTTTGATCAGAGGTGGTGATGTTGAGTTCGGACGAATCGAACCACGGGTAGGCGAAGTTACTGCTGGAATCGCCAGTCCCGCCCTTCTCGAGCGTGAGCCCAATGTTGCCGGTGACGGAGTTGGTTCCACCATTGAGCGGCGACGCGAAATCATCGAGTCGACCGACCGCCATGCCCCAACTGAATCCGTCTCCAAGCGAAACTTCCGCGAGGACAGCCGTGATCATGACCTGCTTGCCTGGTCGATCGAGGTCGATGATGATCTCTTCGAGTTTCTTCTGCACTTCCGGCGGCGCGAGGACTAGGAGTGAATTCTGTCCCGCGTTGGGCACGACACGCGCGCGACCAATGAGTCCACTCGTCTCGCCCTCGTCCGCAGCGTTTGCGCCACCACGACCGACGCCGCCTTGCCACGGAAACTGCACCGAGTTCTGCGCTTGTGGGCTCTCTGGTGTTGAACCACCTCCGGCGAGCGTGGAACCATCCTGCGCGAAGGCGTCCGCGATTCCCGTCAATCCCTCTTCAGGGAGCGTCAGAGTGGTTTGTGCGCCCGATTGTGCAAGGAGGGTGTTGAGAATCTCCGACAGCTTGATCGCGCTCGCGTACTTCAATGGGATGTTCACCGGTACGCCGGTGGTAAACGGCTGATCGAGTTCTTTGATCCACCGATCAAGCCATTCAAAGTTCTCTGGTGTCTTCGAGATCACCACGAGGCGATTGGATTCTGGATACGACTCGATCTGGAAAATATTCGCGACCGCAACTCCCGCGCCGCTCTCGCCGCCGCCTTGTGGCATACGCCCTCCCGCAATCGCGCGATTGCCCGATGATTGCGTGGAAGAGCCGGGATTCAGAAGATTCGAAAGGAGTCCCTTGATCTTGCTCGGATCCGCGTACTCAAGGTCGTAGGTGCGGAAGATCGAACCACCTGCATTGGGCGGCAGATCCCAAGCTTCGCGCACGAGGCGTTCAATCTGGGCGAGGTTGTCGGGTGTCGTTCGAACCGTGAGCGAGTTCAGCGTGGGTAGCACGGTGACGATGAGCGTTCCACCAGCTCCCGAGCCCCCAGCAGCCTGTTGAGCGCCAGGAACATTGGGTTGGCGATTCTGGCCGCGCTGGTTCTGGCCTCGGCTCGAGTTGGAGCGGCTTGACTGACCGCCGGAGTCTGGGAAGAGTTCATAGATCAAATCAGAGATCGTCTGCGCGTCTTGGTACTCGAGCCGGAATGTCTTCGTGACATGATCCGCCCACGCCTCAACATCAAGTGCGAAGACGAGGGCCTGCACTTTCTTCGCAAGGCCAATGTCGCCCTGCAGAAGCAACTGATTCGAGTTTGCATCGGCTTCAAACTTCGCGTAATCGTCGGGAATGAGCGCGGCGATTCGCTCATGAAGGTCCCCGGCCTTCGCGCGCTTAATCTGAAAAAGCTTGATCACGATGTTACCGTTCTCCGAGAGTTCGGAGATGTCGTCATCAGGGCCAAGGACCACGAGCGGCTGCACCTTTGAAAGGTCCGTCAGCGTCTCGATGATGATGGTGTCGGGGGTTTCGACGACGCCCATGCCGTTGAGGCGGAACGCTTCAAACATGTAATCGAGCGCGCGTTCCTTCGAGATGAGTGAGTCATTCACGAGCGTGATCTTGGCGTTGCCAATGTCCGTCTTTTGGAACATCACAACCTTGCCGGTCCACGCAATGATGGTCGGGACGATCTCTTCGATCGGTGTTTCCTTGAACCCGAGCTTCACCATCTCTTGATCCATCACGCGGCGACCACTCTTCACGAGATCATCGCGCTTGACTGCAGCGGCTGAAGCATCGGATCCCGCGGCATTCGGGCGAGTCGCACTCGGTTGCGCAGTCGGCGCGGCGCGGTCGTCGCTGCGACTCGGCGCAACGGGAGCGACCACGGCAGGAGTCGCCTGTGGGACGGTCGGCGCTGTCGCGACTGGTTGTTCTTGCGGAGCGGGTCGTTGCGGTTCGTCGGCCCTTGGAGCCAAGCCGTGGAGCGTGCTCGTCGCGATCGTGAGTGATGCGATGGAAACGCCGATGAGGCCGGCTCGTCCGCCGCGTGAAACTCGAAATGGGCTCGACGAGAGAAGTGAGATCTTCAGATTACGCAAATGGGGACTCCGGATGGCAAAGTACTGTTTCGGCTGCGGGGCGGCACGCGAAGAGGCTGGGGAGGATTCGTCCGTGCTTCAGGCGGGGGGGGGTTGTCGTGATGAGAAACTTACCTACGGGTTGCTTCCGCCTTGCAAGGCTTCAATGCGGGCAAGCAAGTGGATGCGTTCATTGTCAAGTCGATCCCGACTCACCGGATCAACATGCAGGCTGTTCGCGCTGTCGATTGCAGCGAGGGCATTTCGTGCGGCTTCCATATCCATCGTGCCAATGCGCTGATCAGAGATCGGCGGAGGAAGCGTTGCAGGGTCAACGAAGTTTGTGTCCGATGGCGGTTCGGGCGGTGGCGCAGGAAGATCAAGCGGTTCCATCGCGGGAGAGGCAGCGGGAACCGGTTCATCTCCAGGGCCGGGACCTTGCGGTTGATCCGCGCCAGGTTCATCGCCGGGCGCGGCAAGCGGTGGGGCGCCCCGAGTGGGATTGTGGTTCGCGTTTGCATTTGCGGCTGCTTGTGCTGTGCCGCTCGTCGCATTTCCGGCGCCGCTGGTCGAGCCTGCGCTGCTCGATGAGACTGCCGAGCCTGGCGCGCCATTCACGCTGCCGCTCGTGATCGGAGTTCCATCGGGTCGGAGCGCAGGATTTCGAGTGCCCCCATTCAACGCACCTGACGGATGCGCTGCGGCGTTCGCTCCGGCAGTGCTCGTTGCTCCTGCGCCGGACGGGAGAAACCCTCCAGTACTCGTGAGTGGATATGGGTTTGTGGTGAAGAAGCTGGTTCCACCCTTGCTCCAAATGGGCACGGTGTACTCGCCTCGCATGTGCCCGAGCTTCACCTCCCATGGTGCGTGCGTCTCGATGACAGTCACGCCATTGATCGTTTGGCCCTTCCGGATCTGCATGTTCGATGCGAAAAACACGATGTCACCGAGAATGCTGGTTGGCATCGGGCCGGTGTAGCTCGATGGTGGAGGTGGAGGGCCTGGATCGGGCGGCGGCGGCGGTGGGGTGAGCGGTGTTGGTGGGGCCTTCGGTCGCCGGACAGGCGCACTCGGCATAACAAAGACACTTCGACCGTCGAATCGCTTGCGAGCATCCGCGAGCGCCCGCGTACTCTCTTGAGTCAGCGGAGAAAGTGGATCCGCATCAGCCTCGCTGACGCTTGAAGAAAAGACTGCGCCCGCGAGGTCGCGGACACCAAGGCCTAATGCAAGCAGAGCGACCGCGCTCGCGACTCCGGAGACAATGAGTGTCGTCGAGGGGCGGAATCCGCCTCGCACAAGTTCTGAGATTCGAAGTCGTTCACTCACGCCGGACCTCCTCGTGCGAGTGTCCATGCTTCCGCGCTCAGTTGTACGGTGACACGGCGAGTCTGCGGTTGATAGTTCAGTTTCAAGTCGGAGATCGAATCGATTTCCGGTGCTGCTTCAAGTTGTGCGATGATCGCGCTCGCGGCATCCGGAGTCGCGTCGAAGCGAATCTCTGCAACGATTTTCTCGATCTTGCTGCCGACGGCACTCTCGAGTGATCGTGAACTGATGCGTTGCTCGCGAAGTCCAAGTCCGTAGTTTGTGTTGTTCTGCTTGAAGATCGCGGCGATGGATGTGGTGAGCGCATCGGCGCCATCATCCTTGGTCGCGGGCGCATCGACCGGTCCGAATGCGCGAACAGCGCTTTCGACCGACCCTTCAATACTCGCGCCTCGCTTCTTCGACGCGGCGATGATGCTCTCGATTCTGTCGCCGCGGATCGAGAGATTTGCCGAGACCTGCCAGAAGCCGTAATCCAGCACGAGGTAGGCCACGAGGATTGGGATCGCAATCGCCGCCCACTTGATCGCGCGCTCTTGCAGGTCATACCACGCGATGGCGCGGTCGATTTGTATGTCAAACTTGGAATTGAGTGCGTGCAGAAACTTCATCAATACTCTTTCGTCACGATGCAGACTTCAGGAAGTCGAGCAGTCGCTTCCAATCCTTGTTGAGCCTCGTGAGCACCTCTGGTTCGAGTCCAGGTTGCTTACGAGCTTGCGCGATTTCACCGATAAGCCCGCGCGCCTGTTCCTTGCTCATGCCCCTGAGTTCTTCGTCGGTGAATTCAGCCGGAAGTTGAATGGCCACGGCAGTCGTCGCAGGACCAGCCGCCGCGGTGCCGTCGGTTTCGCCTGGTGGGATCTCTGTGCGGCGCCCGATTCCTCGGCTGGGGGTCGCCGGAGACGCGCTGTCAGGAGCAGCGGGAGGGGCCGCGACAACCTCTCCTGGTGCCGTCGATGGACTCGTCGGTGTTGTTGTGGCCCCGGCCGCAGACGCGACAGCCGTGGGTGGTGCTGCGGCCGACGATGTCACGGGCTCGGTGCTTTCCTCATCACCAAGCTTGCCCCACTTACGCTCCGAGAAACTCTTCACGGACCAATCGCGCTCTTCTGGAATCCGAGCAGTGGTTGTGGGTGCTTCGATGTCCGCATTGAGGGTGAAGACATAGATTCCGCGTGCATCCGGTGGCGCAAAGCTCACCGTTACGGCGTCGAATATCTTTGAGTCTCGAAGTTGGGAAACCATGCGCGCCACAAGATCGCTGCCGGCAGCGTCAGACTGTGTTCGTGCCGTGCCGCGGATCACGAGTCCTTGATTCTTGGAGAGATGGATAGAAATCAGTTCGATCCCATCGATTGTGCAGCAGGCAAGGTCGCCAAGCATTTTCGCGACGGGCATGCCTTCTTCGGACAATTCGCGATAGATCGCAACGCGGCGGTCGACCGCGCGCTGCTGTCGCTCGAACGCACCCAACTCGGAAGGCAGTTTCCACTGGAGAATCGCGACGCGCATCCACCCGAAGAGCATCGGCGCAAGCCCGAGGAGGAGCGCCACCGCAAGGACGAGTTTGACCGCGCGACGACGGCTCGAAAATCGTTGGATGAAGCGATCCGTGAGCGTTGGCGCGTCGTGTTCCACTTCGCGTCGAAGTTGGGTGAGACCTGCGTACTCGCCTTGGGAGGCGATTGCGGCACCCACGAGAAGCGCCCATGTGCTCCACCAAGTTCGATCCTCAACCGGAATGCCCTCTTCAAAGCGGAGCGGGGCGCTCGCTGACTTGATCATCTCCCACGGAATCTCCCGCAACCCATCCTCGGTCGAGAGCGCGCACGACAACACGCGGTCTGCTTCCGTGACCGCGTCCACGGGGGAGCGGCCGCCATTCATCAAACTTTCGACGAGCGATCGACGAACACCCGCGCGCCATGCGGCATCGTCGCTCGCATCTTCGCGTGTTGATCGCAGGATCAATCCTGTCTCGCCTTGCAGCCCTAAGAGGACGGTACCCGTCGCGCGATCGGCGATGAAAGTGGGAGCAGAACTCGTGAGGAAGGGAAGGAGCGCCGCGGGTTCGGGAATGAATTGCGCGTCATTCGGAATGTCTTTGTCGACGATTCCGATCGACGATTCAGGCCAAACGAGAATCAAGCCCTGCCGATCTGCGCCGCTGGTGATCGCTGGAATTGGCGCGAGTCCAACGCGACAAGCGGGCGTCGCGCCGAGGAGCATTCCTTCCGCCTGCAACTTCAGCGCTTGCGCCATCTGCGAAGCCGCGATCATCGGAAGGCTGACGATCTTGACGATCGTGGCACTCGTGGGGTGGAGAATGCGAAGGTCCGCGCCGCTTGCGTCCTGCAACGCGCGAGCGGCATCCGTGATGCTTGCATGGGTCGTTGCGGAGAGCACCCGAGTCGTTCCGTTATCGCTTCGGACAAGGAGCAGATTCCACGCGCCTCGATGCAATGCAGCGATGCCGATCAGGGATCGGTCAATCGTCGGGGTTTCATTGGGCTTTGAATGGCGGGAATTCACTGCTCTCGGTACTCCAAAATGCGCGCAGGGAGGGTAGAACGATCAACAACCGCTGTGATTTCAACCTCGAGTCCAGTCGAGGCGGATCGGCCTCGGCTGGTGATCGTGAAAACGGCACTTTGCGTATCGAGGATGCCTCCGAGCCGCGCGAGAGTGTCGGGTGAGACTCTACTTGACTGAGATAAGTCCGACAGCGCAAGTACTCCACCTGGCTTTGAGTTGCGCAAGGTCATGATTGCGTCCGCGGTAATCGGGTCATCGGCGAAGATGATCCGGAGGACAGACGGAAGTGCTGTATTGACATTGATTCGTCCCGGCGCAGGTTTGGCGGGATCGTCGAGGGTCGCTTCTTGAAACACCCGTCGTAACTGATTCTGATCGAGGTTGGGCACGTTTGATGTGCGCTGATTACCCGAGCCATTCCCTTGCGAACTGCGGCCCGATCGACCAGCGCCTCCAGTTCCGCCGCTACTGCGCCCATTGGACGGTTGTGACTGCGCACTGAGATTTCCCACATTTCCACTGAGCAGTTGCTCCATGCGTGCAGATGTGGTCGCCGCCCAAGTTTTGATGAGAGCTGCTTGCTCAGTGGAGATAGAGAATCGTTCGACCATTTCTTCAGGAGAAGCATCCTTCAAGTAAAGCTTGGGCTCACCACTCGCGCCGACCTGCAGCGCGTGACTCCGCGCCGTGACATACCCGCTCCATCCCGCATCAAGCATGCCGTCGGCGTCATCGGCCGGTTCCGACTCGCTGCGATCATTCTCGTTGGGATCAAGTCGCCCATTGAGATTTGCGTCCTCGCCTCGCACGCTCTCCGGAAATGCGCCGAGTACGAGCTCAAGCTCCGCGACGCTGCGAAAATCCGCATTGCGCGGGCCATAGGTCAGTCCTCGGTTCTTGTAAAACTCATTCTCCGCGCCCATCATTCCGGGTGAATTGTCAACATCTCGGAAGTCGACAATCGCATCCGAGACATCGATGCTCATGCCAGAAAGTTGCGCGAGTTGGGTCTTCGAAATCGTGTTCAGATTGATCTTGGAGGATTCGTCCTGCGGACCCTTCTTTTCGAAGCCATCTTCACTGTGACGAATACTCCATTCACCTGATTCGAGCGACCCATCCGCGACGCTCTCAAGGTCGCGGAAAATCTGACGCGCGTCATCCGCCTCTGGTTTCTCGGTGTGGTACTCGAGGACTGCGATGGTCTCTTCGAGGCCAGCGCGCGCCGCCCAGCGAGCCTCGACCTTCGCGAGCGCTTCGCGACCGAGCGTCGCTTGACGGAAAGCGAGCATTTGTGCGCCCGCAACGATCACCGCGGCGATCGCGACCGCCCAAATCACGATGACGATCGCCGAACCGCGGGAAGCGGGGCGACGGCGTGTTTGGAGGTGGCGAATCATGAGTTCTTCTATCGGCAGAATTGGAACGCGGTGCTGCAAGTCGGCGAAGGTCATCGGACGCGGAAATGAAACGCCTCACCATTGCCTACGAAACCGTCCAAGCGTTACCCCTAGCGTAAGAAAACGATGCGAAAACTGCGCCGCGATCACGACCGCTTCGGCGATCGGCATCGTGTTGTTTCCTCCGTCGGATGCGAGCCGGGGCTTTGAAATCGCTCTGCTGCGGGTTCAGCCGCCGCGGTTGCCGCGAACGCCGCTTCCTGGCCCGCTGCCTCGGCCAATCGTGGAGGCTCTGCCTCGACCGGAACCGCTGTTGAAGGCGGGTCTTCCTGGTGGTCGAGAGGTGCTTCCTCCGCCCGTTCCCATGCCGGGACCGCCGCCTGGGGATGAAAAATCTCCGCCGCCGGCGCTACCGGCACCTCCGCCAACGCCTCCACCCCCGCCTGCGGATCCATCAGGATTGCCAAGGTCGCCGCCTCCGCCCCCTGGAATGCCACCCTCGATTGGCTTCCCAGTCGCGGGATCGATGGGAGACTCGCCTGGCATCCCATCGCCACCGGCCGCATCCTCTGCCGCTGCTTCTTCCTTTGACTCCGCTTCATCGACTTCCTCGAGAGGCGGAACGATTCGATCAATCGGGATCTGTGTCCGAAGGACAATTGTTGATTTCTCGGCGTCTGAAGGCTCGCTGCCCGCAGGGTCGCCGGTGGCAACGACGGTTACGCGCAGCGCCCACGGAAGGCCGTCGAAGTCACTGTCCCAGTCGGGGTACCACGACTCGCCGTCGTACGCCTCAACCTTAAGTCCGATGATCCCATCGACCAGCGGAGTCACCGTGCCGCCGCCCTCGGGGTTGTCGTCGGGGACCGCATCACGACGCTGCCAGAGGGCACTGCCCGCGTAATCATCCTCCACTCGGTACTGCGTCTCGTATTCGCCGCCCTCGCCGCTGTAACGATCGCCCTTGATCGGCCGCATGCGATTGTTGAAAATCACAAGTTCGTCGCGATCGACAACGCCATACGGACTGAACGCTTCGCCGTCGTAAATCACAACGCGCGCGCGGAAAAGATCTTCATCGCGGATCGTGGCGACAATGTCGCGGCGTACTGCATCAAGCGCGCCTTGCGCACGAGTGGTTGCTTCAAGGCGGAGCTTGGTGATACTACGACCACGCGAGAGTTGGGACGTACTCAGCGTAATCGTGCCCACAACCAGTGCCGTGATCATCGTCGCAACAACGAGTTCAATGACGGTAAAGCCTCGGCGCTGACGCGCGAGCGCATCCGGTCGAACGATTTCTGCTCGATCAACTACCTTCGAGTTTCGCGCGTTCTTCTTCATAGCGAGCTTCCCTATCAATGGGGCTTGTCGGATAGCGGACAGGATCTGGTTCTTCGCCGCGCTTGAGCGCGACATGGGTTTCGATGGTGTATTTCTTGCCGGTGTCGTGGAGGACGGTCGCGACCACGCGGGCGGGAACGCCTGCATCGCCAGCCTCAATCAGGATGTCGAACTCAAAGTCTGCGTAAGGTGAGTCTGCCTCAAAACGGCCGCTGGTGGGCTGAATTTCCGAAAAAACCTCTACTCCTTCGGTGACGACCGAAGAAAGCAACTCGTCGAGCGCACTTGCAGCACGAATCTCGATCTCCCCCTTCTGTTCCATCAGGAGGGCGCGGCCTGAAATGGAAAGGATGGCCGAGAGGCCGATGGCCAGAATGACCCCCGCGATCACGGCATCAATGAGCGCAAACCCGCGGCGGGATCGCATTCGCATGGGTCGAGGAGCGGGGCGCACTCTCACCATCGTTCAAACCCCCGGCCTTCCCTATCAAGGTCGATGCTGCTTCTCGTTGCTTCGCCGAGGTCCATGCGGATCGGACCGGTCGCCCAAGGCTCGAGGACGATCGTCGTCTGCTTGGTTTCGCCGACAACACGCAGTTCGATGCGCGGGCGCGAGCCGTCGGGTCTCGTCGCGATCGTCCACGGGGTTTGGGAAACCGGCGCGCCATCCGCAAGCGCGTCCTGAATCTCCATGCCGACAGGCAGGTTGACAGGCATGCTCAGTCGATCCTCCTGCCAAACGCGCGCACCCTCGGCATTTTGTGGATCAATGTCCTTGATCCACAGCGAGAGCACGCCCGTCTCTGCATCGTGCCAGAGCGCGATCTCTTGGGTCATCGAGCCATTTCGAAACGCAAACATGCGAAGGAGATCCGCGATTGAGTCGATTCCCGTTTCATCCCGCTGGCGATTCACCGACGCCATGCGGGGGATGATCATTGCCGCGAGCAACGCGAGAATCGCCGCAACCACCATGACTTCAAGCAGCGAGAAGCCGCGCATGCGTGCGCGGCTTCTCGGGTGTGTGGTGGCTTGGACTGTCCGGTGCACCGTTTACTTCTTTCCGTGGACGATGTCTGCGTTGGCGTCTTCGCCGCCCTCCACGCCGTCCTCGCCGAAACTCATGATGTCAAAGTCGCGTCCGTCGCCGGGCATTCGAATGACATAGAGATGACCCCACGGATCAGTGAGTCCATCGATACTCTCGAGGTAATCCGGGACGAGCGACTCCAGTTCAAAGTCCTGCGTCAGCCCAGAGACATTCTTCTCTGTCATATAGAGGCGGACCTGCTGCGCGAGCGCGTTGGTCTCTGTGATGGCCTTGGCCTTCTTCGCATAGCCGAGGCGTGCCCACAAGTTGGGACCGATGATCGCGGCGAAGAGCGCAATGATTGTCACCGCGACGATGACTTCAAGGAGGCTGAAACCACGGCGGGCGCGGCGTTGGGGAGATCGGCGGGAGGGCGTACGCATAGGGGAATTCCTCGAAGTTCTACGGACGAGTCGGCAAAAAGATCAACCGACGGACTGTTGCAGTTGGAGAATCGGGAGAAGAATCGCGGAGAGCACAAAGACCGCAACGACTGCCATGATCACGAGCAGGAATGTCGGCAGAATGCGGGTGAAGAGCTTGAGCGAGTTGTTCACCTGCCGGTCAAAGGAGCCCGCCGCGTGCATCAGCATCTGTTCGAGGCGACCCGAGCGCTCGCCGATGTTGACGATTTGCACGAGCAGCGGGGGAAAGAGGCCGCTCCGCTCAAGTGGATCGGCTAATGACTGCCCCGTGGTGACCTTTTCGGTCACCTGATCGATGGCGTGCATCAGCGCATGATTGCCAAGAGTGTCGCGCACGATGCGCAGGGCGGACAGGATCGGGATGCCCGCTGACACAAGCGTGCCGAGGGTTCGTGTGAATCGCGCAACGGCGATGTCGCGCAGCAGCCGACCCACGACCGGGAAGCGGAGCGTCGTCGTATCGAACCGAAGTCGGTTGTCCGGTTGTGAATACCACGCTTTCGCCGAGTACCAACCCAGAATGCCGACCGCGGCGAGGAGGTACCACCAGTGGATGATGAACCCGCTGAGACCGAGCAGGATTTCGGTTGGCAGCGGCATGGCTTGCTTGCTCGCGAGAATCGGCGCCATGATTCGAGGCAGCACGAAGACGATCATGATCACAACGCTTACCGCGATTAGCCCGGCAACCATGGCCGGATAGATGACCGCGCCAACGACTTCGCGCCGAAGTTCCACGGATCGTTCAAGGAGATCCGCGAGTTGGTGGAGGACTTCACTCGTTCGACCGGAGGCGTCCGCCGCGCGCAGCATGCCGACGGTCATGTCATCAAAGGGTGCGCCATACTCTTTGGCGGCTTGATAGAGCGGGACGCCTGCCTCGACCCGCTCAATCAGGTAGTCCAGGATCGCGCGGAGTTTCGGCGTGCCCGCTTGCTTGTGGACGACGCGGAGCGCGCTCATGAGCGGAAGACCGGCTTCGAGCGCGGTTGCTAACTCACGGATGAAGTCCGCGAGTTCCGGGCGCGAGATGGTCGCGCGACGATTCGCGCGACCGAGGCTTGACTCAAGCGCGTCGGTCATGTGCATGGTGAGGGCGGTTTCCCCTCGCTGTGTCAGCATGCGAACAGCACCCGCGCGATCATTCGCGGTGATGTTTCCCGCGGTGACTGCGCCGTCGGCGCCGATGGACTGGTATCGGAAAGTGGGCATCGGATCTCGGAAGCAGACGGCGAATCACGGAGTGCGTTCAGGCGCTGAAATCATCGACATCTTGCGTTGCGCGGAGCACTTCTTCAATCGTGGTGATGCCATCGAGCGCTTTACGCATCCCGTCTTCGCGCATGTTGATGAAGTCGCTATCGAAAAGTTTGCGAAGCTCATGCACGGGGCGATTTTGACTGATCGCGTTCCGAAGCGCGCCCGTGACTTTCACGATCTCATAGAAACCCAAGCGACCGCGGAAACCACTGTTGCCACACTTGTCGCAACCGTGCCCAACGACTTGTCGACCCTTGAATCGCTCCCGCTCATCCTGCGTCAATCGATGGTCGGTCTCCTCGGAAATCGCCTGCTCCCGGCTGCAGTTCGTGCAGTTGCGGCGCCCGAGTCGCTGCGCGATGAGTCCTTCGATGACGCTTGCAACGAGGTACGGTTCCGCGCCCATGTCCACCATGCGACCGATCGAACTAATCGCGTCATTGGTGTGGAGGGTGGAGAAAATCAAGTGTCCGGTGAGTGCAGACCGAATCGCGATGTCCACGGTTTCCGCATCGCGCACTTCTCCGACAAAGATGATGTCCGGGTCTTGGCGAAGAATGGACCGGAGCCCGGTGGCGAAGGTGAGCCCGCGCTTGGGATTCACCGGAATCTGATTGATTCCCGAGAGTTCGTACTCGACCGGATCTTCGATCGTGATGATCTTCTTTCGAGGGTCATACAACTTCGAAAGTGACGCGTAGAGCGTGGTCGTCTTTCCAGAGCCCGTGGGACCGGTGACGAGGACGAGGCCGTGCGGCTTCGTGATCATGCGATCCACGATTGCGCGATGCGGCTCGCTCATGCCGAGAGCCGCGAGGTCGAGCGGAAGGTTGCTCTTGTCAAGAATGCGCATGACGACCGACTCGCCGTAAAGCGTCGGAACCGTCGATACGCGAATGTCAACTTTGCGTCCTTCGAATCGAAGCGTGATGTGCCCGTCCTGGGGAACATAGCGTTCGGCGATGTTCATCGAGGCCATGATCTTCACGCGCCCGATGAGTGCGGCTTGCAAATGCTTGGGTGGCTGAGGTTGCTCGACCAACACGCCGTCGATGCGGTACTTCACCTTGAGGTCGTTTTCGAACGGCTCGATGTGCACATCGCTCGCGCGGCCTTGGATGGCCTCGAGCAGCAGCAGGTTGACGAGGTTGATGAGCGTGGGCTGTTCCGCCATCCGATGCACATCGTCAGCCTCGATCGCGTCAAGGTTGTGCTCTGCATCCGGGGTACCGCCAAGCGCGTCGGCCGCGAGAGACTCCGCCATGCGCGCCGCGGTTGTGCCGAAGCGATCGCGCATCAGATCGCGAAACGCCGCCGGTTCCAGTCCCACGCGCGTTACTGGTTTTCCGGTGAGCGCCGCGACCTCGTCGAGCGCCGTTGTATCAAGCGGATTGAGCATCGCGAGAATGAGTCGCGTGCCTTCGAGCGCGACAGGTACGACGCCGAGTCGCACCGCGACTTCTGGCGCGAGGAGTTCGCTCACTTTTGGATCGGAATTCGGGACTTGCTCGAACCACTCAATCCCAAGAATCGCGCAGCGCTCTCGCATGGCACTTTCCGGACTCGGAGGTTTGATCTCGGTAGAAATACTCATCGTTCGTGGGGCCACTTCCGTGTCATCGGCAGCAAGTCTCATTGCGCGAGAAATGCCCTCGGCGCGCGCAATGGTTCGGTGGGAACTGGACGCCTTGGCGAAACTCAGTCGGCAGATTGGCGCGGCACTCCGCTGGGCACGCCGCGAGCCGCACCGCGATCAGTCCCTGTCGAGCGAGACGCCTTTTCGCCGACGGTCTCCTTGCCTTCCTTTCCGGCCATGCTTGGGTTGCCGTGCTTTGGAGCACTGGCCCGGTCGTTGGCACTCAGGCTTGAGGAGGTGCTTGAGGAGCGACCGCTCTGCGATTTACCGGCCGCCTCTGCTTGGTCAGGCTTTCCTATGCCGGGAAGGTTTTCGCGTTCTTCATCGTTGAGCAATGCGTAGAGCTTATTGCGATACTTCTCCCAGACTGCTTCTCGTGCGTCGCGCGCGGATGCGACGCTCTCGGCCTCCGGCGAACGAACGACGGCTCCGCCTTGCTTGCGCGCCTGAATGGCCTCTGTTCGTCGACGCGGCTCCTGCGGTTCTGACAAACGCATCGCTTGCATGAGAGTCATGTTCGCCCCGAAGTTCTGTGGGACGTACTCGAGGAAGAGCGAGTCAACCGAGATCTTCTTTTCGGGTGCAAGATCTGGAATCGCGAGTGCTGATTCAAAGAGTGGGGTCACTGGATCGGGGCGGAAAACCTGAGGGAACGCACGCTCAAGCACCTTCAACTCAAACTGATTGCCGAGATCGCCGCCAAGGCCGTCCTTGATCTGCGAGGCAGTGTTCTCTTGCACCGTGCGCACGGCAATGCGCTTCACCATGATGCCTTCCTGCGCAGCGATGCCGCGTTCCGGGTCATTCGCGCTCATCGCTTGCATGAGGTCCTTCGACGCGGCCTCAATCGCGGCATCGCGTGCGGCGAGCGCCGCGTCAAGCGTAAGCTCGTACTGATCGAGCATCGGTTGAATGGAATCGATTTGGAGCGGCGCGAGTTGCAGATCGCGGACGACTCCGAACAGGTTGACGGCTTCGCCACTCAATTCTGCGGCCGGGAGCGACTTCTCGCGGCGCAGCGCGCGTTCGAGTCGCGGCCATTGTTCGAGTTGTTGGTCGCTCAGTTGACTCTTGAGGTTGGTGAGGAAGTCGTCACGAAGGACGCGCTTCTGCGCCTGCCACTTCTCCATCGGTCCGGTGATGAGTGACATCACGGCATTCGCGTCGACACCCGCGACCTTGTCCTTGAGGGTAGCCATCTCCGTGCGAACACTCTCCACACCGTTGTTGAAGCCGGTCGTGTAGTCATCGAGCAAGACTTCAATCACCGGACGCTGCCATTCCTCAAGACCGAGCGAGTCGATGAAGACAACGAGGTCGCGCGCGGTGAAGTCCGGCACGAAGGAATTCGCCAGTGAACTTCGGCCGCCAAACTGCGCCTGCGCCGTGGGCGTAAATCCAAAGGCGAGCGCGATGGCTGTGAATCCAACGGCGAGGGTGGAACGGAGCGGTTGCAGGCGATAGATCATGACAACTTCCTTGAGGCGAACGAAACGATGACGCGGTCGGCTGTCTACCAGTAGAGCGGGAGAACGATGAGGGACACTTGAGAATGCGTGGAAATCAGTATCGGGCGACGAGGGGATGAGATGTATCGGATCGACCGTGGAATCGCGAGAATGAGAGGACGAGAGCGAACGCTCGCCGCTTTGCTCCCCCGCCCGTTCTTGTCCTATAACTACAAACTACGCGGGTCGGGTCGTGCGTTGCTCGATCCGCTTTTCCGAAATGGTTCGCACGATGCGATCCACGAAGATGCCAGGGGTGTGGATCTGATCTGAATCAAGACTTCCCAGCGGCACGATCTCCTCGACCTCAGCCACGCAGTGTTTGCCTGCGGTCGCAACCATCGGATTGAAGTTCCGTGCCGTCTTTCGGAAAACGAGGTTGCCAAATGGGTCGGCCCGCCACGCCTTCACGAGCGCGAGGTCCGTCCGAATGCCGCGCTCGAACACATACGACTCGCCATCAAACTCGCGAACCTCTTTGCCATCGGCAACGATCGTCCCAACACCGGTCTTGGTGAAGAAGCCTGCAATCCCCGCGCCGCCTGCGCGCAGTCGTTCGGCGAGTGTTCCTTGGGGATTGAATTCGAGTTCAAGTTCTCCAGCCATGTACTGCCGTTCGAACTCCGCATTCTCGCCGACATAACTTGAGATCATTCGACGGATCTGGCGGGTCTTGAGGAGGAGCCCCAATCCCCACTCATCAACCCCAGCGTTGTTGCTGACCGCGGTAAGCCCCTTGGTTCCGGAATCTCGCAGCGCAAGGATGAGCTGCTCGGGAATCCCGCACAAGCCGAATCCACCCACGGCGATGGTCATGCCATCGTGAAGGAGACCTTCCAATGCTGCGGCCGGTGATGGGTAGACCTTGTTGGGCATGTTGAGCGGGCTCCGAGGAAGGTCGAGAGTGTAGAGGAGCCGCTCTCGGCCCGCGATCGCGTTTGGCGTGGGGAGATGAAAGCGATGAACCGAGCAAAGCTGCTCGGTTCATCGGGAGATCGTGAAGTGGGGAAGGTTCAGTTGTTGGTCGGCGCAACCGCTGGTCCGAACTTATGACGGGCTTCGAATGCGCTCTTGAGCTTTTCCAGCGCGCGATTCTGGATCTGGCGCACACGCTCCTTCGTGAGTCCAATCTCAGCGCCGACTTGCTCAAGGGTTGCCTGTGGGGTTCCTGGCGCCTTCTGCAGGCCGAACCGGGAAGTGATGACCCGCTTTTCAAGCTCGGTGAGATCAGCGCAATCGGATTCGACCAGATGTCGGACTTCGCGCGCAGAATCGCGTTCGACCGTTGCTCGGATCGTCTCAAGGTGCGTCGACCGCTCCATGCTTGGATCAAACTCCGCGACGATCTTCGAGCGATCCTTCGCGACCTTCATGGAGTAGCGGCTAAACGCCTTCAAAATCGCTCGGCATGCGTAGGTGCTGAACTTGAAGCCGCGCATGCAGTCGAACTTGTCGACACTCCGCATCAGTGCCATGTTGCCTTCACCGATGAGATCGCTGAGGTCAACATCGATGTTGCGGACGCGCTTCGCCATTGCGAGCACCAGGGCGAGGTTGATCTCGGCGATCTGCTCGCGGAAGCCCTTTGCGAGTTCAAAGTACTTGATCATCTCTCGCGCTTGCGCAACGCTTGGCTTCGCAAGCACCCCAGCGTCGTCGGTGAGAGAATCCTGCACTTGGCGCACGCGCCACCGTGCGTAGTTGTATTTGAGGAAGAGCACGCGTTCCTGCGCGCCTGTCAGAAGCACCGAGTTCTGTGAGTTCGCTGTGCGCGCTCGACGATGCCGGGCACTAATGAAGTCATCCATTAGTGGGCGGTACCACGAGACATCGGGCTGCTCAATGGTTGGCGCAGTTTCGAGAATTCGCGCTTCGGCGCCGGCGAGTTCAAACTCCGCGCTCGCCATGAAATCCATCGGCTTGGTCGTGATCTGGGTGATGATTTGCGCGAGGCGCGCCTTCTCGCCGATCGACAATCCGCGCGACTTGGCGAGCGGGGCGTGGGGAACGAGAGCGGCCGCGGGGGTTAACTTCGCATGCGTCTGTTTCAGCGCGCACTTCCGCGCGACCTTCCGCGTGGCTTGTCCGGGGAGTGAGCCCTCTCGTGCGCGAGTCGGATTTGGAGCATGGATTGCATCGCGCCGAGACTTGGCCGCAACTGTCGATGACTTCCGCACACCGGCGTGTGCAGCATCTGCATCTGGTTGGAGTGATCGTGCCATGGTGGTGGTGCTTTCGCGTGAGAGGAGGAGGGGGAGTACTTCCGCAGAATCGCGGGAAAAGTTCCAATGAAGAAGCGGGTGAAGACCTGATTCGTATCGCTTGCTCAGACTGTTGCTTACGGCTATGGCGGACTCCCATGAGGACGCGCCGTGGGCTTGAACCGACGCGCGCCAGTCCTGTTGCTGCCTGCGGGGCATCCACAGACAATTGACGCACAAACTGCGGTGCGTATTTCAGAGCGAAACGACGCCGCCCCAGTCAACCAAATCCATCCGAGGGGAGAGCGATAGCCAAGGGCTATCGCATCCCGTCCTTGTTTTCATTCGTGCACTGCAGGACGGGGAGTTCCTGCATGCATCCGACCCATTTCAGGATGGTCGGAACTGTGTTTGGAGGATCATCGTCGCACAGGCAAAACGACGTCTCTCCGTATACACGGCTCCAGACCCCAAAAAACAGCGTTATTCGGACTATAAATCTTTAGAATTCCAAAAAAAGGTTCCAGTCGAAAGACAGGAACCTTTGAAACATGATTTTATCAGTCATTACTCAAAAAAGTCACTCTGGCTTTCCAGACGAGCTGTCGTAGACCCATCGATCACCCACGCGGCTGTAGTCGAGCACTTCGCCAGGGCCAAAGAAGATACCTAGCTCACGAGTCGCAGCTTCTGGACTATCGGACCCGTGGATGAGGTTGAACGAGTTTGAAACCCCGAAGTCGCCACGGATCGTTCCTGCGGCTGCCTTTGAGCCGAAGGTTGCTCCCATGAGGTTCCGGCAGATCGTAATCGCACCCAACCCGCGAACAGCGAGGATGAGCACCGGCGCGCTTGTCATGAATCCGACAAGTCCAGCATAAAAGCCCTTGCCTTGGTGGTCCTTGTAGTGCGTCGCGGCGGTTTCGGGAGAGATCATCGCGAGTTTGGCTCCGACAATCTGGAGACCCTTCTCTTCGAAGCGAGTGATGATTCGACCCATGAGGCCGCGTTGAACGGCGTCTGGCTTGAGGATGAGGAGTGTTGTTTCCATAGTGAATCTCGTTTGGGAGGGCGGACAGTATAGCCCTCACCGAATCCATTGGTATCTCGTGTGCGCGTTGTTTCCTCGACGCGCCATCTGAGCTATGTTCCCTTCGCAAAACAGCAAAGGCGATGGAGCGCCACACGCGATATGACCAGTGCAGCCAAGGATGTGAAGCGACGAGGTTCGAACGCTGAGGAGATGGGCGCGCGGCAGCGCGACATCTCGGTGAGCGAGTTTTTTGCAAAGAATCGGCACCTCTTGGGATTCGACAACCCGCGAAAGGCGCTCCTAACGACGGTGAAGGAGGCTGTCGACAACTCACTCGACGCGTGCGAGGAGGGCGGCATTCTCCCTGAACTCGCAGTGGTCATTGAGGACCTCCAACCCGATCGCGCCGCGACCGTGAAGAGTTCTCGCTATCGCGTCACCATCGTGGACAACGGTCCTGGGATTGTGCGCAAGCAGGTCGAGAACATTTTCGGACGATTGCTCTACGGATCGAAGTTCCATCGATTGAAAATGTCTCGTGGTCAGCAGGGGATTGGCATCTCTGCGGCTGGTATGTACGGATTGATTACGACCGGCCGTCCGATGACAATCGTGACGCGGCCCAAGCCCAACGCACTCGCGCATCGCATTGAACTTGCGATGAACACGAAAACGAATCGCGCAGAGGTCATCACCGATGTCGAGACGGAGGATTTCCCTCCTGAGCGATTGCGCGGTGTCACGCTCGGAGCTCGCGCACTCGCGAGTGAAAAGGGGTTTCTCGATGCGATCGAGTTTCCGACGGGGACGAGTGTTTCGATCGAGTTGGAAGGGCGATATCAGCGCGGCCGAGGTTCGGTTGATGAGTTTCTCGAACTTACGGCGATCGCGAACCCGCACGCGAAGTTCGTCTTTGTTCCGCCCTCGCGCGAGAGTGCGACGGAAGAGGATGATGTTCCGCTTGTGACGCAAGGCGCGGCGAGCGCGGCCTCGAGTGCGACGACCACGACTGACACCCATGGGGTGATCATTTTTCCGCGCGGCGTGCAAGAGTTGCCGCGAGAGACGCAGGAGATCCAACCTCACCCCAAGGGCATCGAACTCGGGATTCTGTTGCAGATGTTGAAGGACTACGAGGCGACAGAAAAGGGGTCACTTTTCAGTTTCTTGCAAGAGCGATTTTGCCGAGTTTCGGCGGTCACAGCTGCGGCGATGTGCAAGAAGGTCGGCGTGACCACACGCACGCGGGCGGGCGACATCGATCCGCCGGTTGCAGAGAAGTTGTTCAAAGAGTTTGAAACCACCAAGTTGGCACCGCCACCAACGGATTGCCTCGCCCCCATTGGTGTGCGGCAGATGCTCGCGGGAATGTTGAAGGGTGTGCGCGCGGAGTTTTACGCGGCTTCGAGCCGCGATGCAGCGGTGTATCGCGGACGGCCATTCCAAATCGAAGCGGCGATTGCGTTCGGCGGCGATCTTCCATGCGAAGAGTCCGCTCGAGTGATCCGGTTTGCCAATCGCGTACCGTTGCTCTTCCAACAGTCAGCGTGCAGTTCCTTCAAGGCGATCGCCGAAACGGCATGGAAGAACTACGGCCTGCAGCAGCCGCGAGGCAATGTGCCTACCGGGCCCTTGGTGGTGATGATTCACATGGCGAGCGTGTGGGTTCCATTCACGAGTGAATCGAAGGAAGCAATCGCCGACTACGACGAGATTCGCAAGGAAATGAAGCTCGCGCTCATGGAGTGTGGTCGCAAGCTCGGAACGTATCTTCGCAAGCGCCTGAAGATGAAGCGCGAGAGTGATCGGCGCGATGTCTTCGAGCGATACATCGGGGAAATCGCGAAGGCGCTGCATCAGATCACCGGTCGCAATCCCAAGCCGATCTATGACGCGCTGCTCCTCCAGGCGCGGGCGAAAACGGCGGTTGCGGATGTGGAACTCGATGATGAAGGCCGCGTGCGCAAGCAAGCGCCCGATCCGAGTGAGGAGCAGGATGACGAAGGCGTGATCATTGTCGAGGGAGCGATCCCCAACCTCGGTTCTGGAGCGGTGATTCCAGCGGCGCCCGTGGAGTTCGATGTCCCCGCCAGCGCGCCAAGGCGCGCGCGAGCGCCAAAGGACGCGACTGCTCGCAAAGTTTCCGCGCCCGCCGTTTCATCAGCGCCAAGTGTGAAGAAGCCGAACAAGCGCAGCGTCGCCGATACGCCCAGCCTCTTTTGATGCATGTTTGAGTTCGAAGGAGTTCGATAGCTATGGCCGCCAAGAAAACAACGACATCTGATGCTGCGCAACCCGCCACCGGGAGATTGAAGGAGCGCGACGCCAAGACCACGAAGAAGATCTTGGAGCTTGCGGAGGAAATGGCGCGCCGCGCACTCAGCGGGCAAGACCCAATCATCCAGATTCCCACGCGCGCGAAATCCAACACGATTTGGAACAAGAAGCGGGGGATCCTCGAGATGGGCTCAGCAACAGCTGCTCGCCCGCTCTTCGATCTCAAGACAGCAAAGCAGTTCATGCAGACGATGTTGCATTCCAACACGATCAATGACCTGATCGCGGCAGGCAAGACAAGCAGTCTCCGTGGCGTGTTCTACAAAGCCAAACACACCGTCGCGGGGACTCGCGAGAACACCTTCGATGGGCAGGACGAGTCCGATCCGATCTTGGAGGATCTGGAAGTGGCACTTGGGGCGCTGCGCGAAGAACTTCATGTCTTCGCAGAGAATCGCGGTTCCATGGTGGGCAACATCACGATTGTTGACCGTGGCGACGAGATCAACTGCCGAAAGATGGGATCCGGCGGCTACGCCCTCCCTTCGATTGTCGAACCAGACATCATTCAGTTCAAAAAGTGTGAAGCGAAGTTCATTCTGCATGTCGAGAAGGGCACGGTTTGGAATCGCTTCAACGAGGATCGCTTCTGGGAAAAGAACAATTGCATTCTCACGCACGGCGCCGGGCAGCCGCCTCGCGGCTGTCGTCGCCTACTGCAACGGATGACGCAGGAACTCAAACTGCCACTCATCTGCGTCCTCGATTGTGATCCGTGGGGACATTACATCTACAGCGTGATCAAACAGGGTTCCATCTCCCTCGCATTCGAGAGTTCGCGACTCGCGATTCCCGAGGCGAAGTTTCTCGGCATTCGCGCGAAGGACTTCCGTGCCTGCGACCTCGACGACGCCGTAAAAATTGACTTGACTGAAAACGACATCAAGCGCGCCGGCGAAATCGCCGCGTACCCATGGTTTGAGCATCACAAGGGTTGGCAGAGGGAGATTGATCAACTCTTGAAGAACGGATTCAAGATGGAGGTCGAGTCGCTCATCACCAAGGACATCTCCTATGTGACGGACACCTATGTCCCGGAGCGGCTCAAAGCGCGTGACTGGATTGATTGACTAGCGTGCAGAAGGAGTGGGTGGTTCCGCGCGGCGAAGCAGTGCGTCGAGAACTCCTCGGCGGGCGTTGTCTTCTAGGCTCAGGCCCTTCGTTGCCGGTGGACCTTCGCGAGGAAGCCGGATGCAGAAGTCGCTGCCCTTTCCAAGCTCACTCGACAATGCAATGTTTCCGCCGTGCTCCTCCACGATCCGGCGCGTGACCGCGAGCCCCAGTCCTGAGCCGCCACCCTTTCGACTCCCGACATAGGGGCGAAAGATCTCTGCGCGGCGTTCGATGGCGATTCCCGGACCAGTGTCGACGACATGAAGCACGGCCGACTGGTTCGCGCTTGTCGCATCAGGGGCCTCAAGTACCAGCAACAACTCGCGGTTGGACTCGGGTGGCATGGTCGACAGTGCGTGCAGCGCATTGATCATGAGATTCAGGAGTGCCTGCTTGAGAAGTTGCTCGTCGACGAGCGCCTCTACAGGCGCACTCGGAACGCTTACTCGAAGCACCACTCCGCTACGTTCTGCTTGCGGACGGAAGAACTCAGCGAGATCTTGGAGGGTTCCCGAGAGATTCGTCGGAAGGGGCGCGAGATGAATGCGACCCGCGAATTTCAGAAAGTCTTCGAGGATGTGCTGTAGACGCGCCGCTTCTCGCCCCACCGTCGCGACCTTACGGGAGAGTTGCTCGCGATCCTCCGCCGGAAGCAGAGCGAAGTCGATCGCCTCCAGTGCGAGTTGCACATTTAGCTGAATTGTCGAGAGCGGATTCTTTATCTCATGGGCAAGTCCACCCGTCATGGAACCCAGTTCCGCGAGCCGTTCTTGCCGCCGCGCACGGTCCTCCGCGTATCGCAAGCGTCGAAGCCGGCGTCGAACGACCATCGCGGTCGCGACCAAAGTGACACTCACTCCGATCGCGAGGCCAAGAAAGAAAGAATCCATTGTGGGTGAGCCTAGGCGCAAGGTGCTCAGGAGCGCGCGGTTTGGCGCGAGAGTAATCGAGCGATCACGCGCTCGGCTCAGGCTTCAGCGATGCCCTTTGCGCCTGATGGGTTCGTGCGCTCTGCGCGTGGCACGCGAGAGCCGAGTGAGCGAACCATCGTTGCCGACCAACCCTTCTCTGATTCATGCGCGGAGTAGACGACGCGCTCTCCGTCACGAACCGTCCTGAAGCCTTCGGACTGTTCGATGACGGTGAAGTGCAGAAAGATGTCTTGGTTCTGTGGACCCGTGATGAATCCAAATCCCTTTCGGGGATCGAACCACTTCACAACGCCTTCCATCTCGACGATTGGATTGGAGGAATCCGAGTTGCTGCCGGTCGGTTGTCCGTCTGCCATCACAACACTCCCAGAAAGTGTTCACGCCACTCGCTCTAGGGGACTCCTCAGTACCCAGTCAGCATGGGTGATTGTGCGGTGAAAAAGTGGCTCGTGCAAGTAAAGCGGGCCGAGGATTTCAACCTCGGCCCGCAAGGGGGGTGCACTTATTGCCGATTCGACGCCATCCCGAGAACCGGAAGAATCGTCGAGAACGGGCTTTAGGTTCCGGCGGGAGCGGTTTCGGCCTTCTGCTCGCGGAGGATCGCCTTGCGAGAAAGTTTGATGCGGCCGTTCTCGTCGACTTGCACGACTTTCACAGTGATGGAGTCGCCGAGCTTCACAACCTCGCCCACATTCTTCACAAAGCCATCGGCAAGTTCAGATACATGGCACATGCCATCGGTTCCCGGCGCGAGTTCGACGAAGCATCCGAACTCCTTGATCGCGACGACTTTCCCAGTGTAGACGGCGCCGACGCGGATTTCCGCGCCGAGAGCTTCGACCGCCGCCTTCGCGCGCAACGCTGACTCGGCGTTCGAGCACGCGATGAAGACGGTTCCGTCTTCTTCGATGTCGATTTGCGCGCCCGTCGACTCCTGAATGCCACGAATCGTCTTGCCGCCAGGCCCAATGAGCTTGCCGATCTTCTCTGGATCGATCTTCACGATGGTGATGCGGGGGGCGAGTGGCGAAATGTCGGCGCGGGGCGCCGCGATGCAGCCTTCCATCAGGGTGATGATGCTCAAACGACCACGGAGCGCTTGCGCGAAGATCGTTTCGATCTCCTTGACCGAAAGCCCGCGAGCCTTGAGGTCAAGCTGAATGCCCGTAATGCCCTCGCGCGTGCCGGAGACCTTGAAGTCCATCTCGCCGAAGAAGTCTTCCTCGCCGATGATGTCCGTGACGTGGGTGACTTTGCCATCGGTGTCGGTGAAACGACCGACGGAGATTCCCGCGCAAGTACCCTTGATGGGGACGCCCGCATCCATGAGTGCGAGGCACCCACCGCAGACGCTGGCCATACTCGAGGATCCATTCGACTCCGTGATGTCGCTGACGACACGAATCGTGTAGGGGAAATCCTCAGGCGAGGGGAGAATTCCCAAGAGCGATCGCTCCGCGAGCGCGCCGTGCCCGACTTCGCGTCGGCCAGGTCCCGCGATGCGGCCTGCTTCGCCCGTGCAGAAGGGGGGGAAGTTGTAGTGCAGGTAAAACTTCTTGGCGTACTCGGCGAGCAGTCCATCGATGATCTGCTCATCCTTCTTCGTCCCGAGGGTGCAGGTCACGAGGCTCTGCGTTTCGCCTCGCTGGAAAAACGCCGATCCGTGCGCGCGGGGGAAGAGCGCTGTCGACATGTCGAGCGGTCGAATCTCGTCGAGCCCACGACCATCCGCGCGGATGCCGTACTGCGAGACGAGTTTGTGCGTCACCTTTTTCTCGAGCTTCTGGAAGGCTTCCTTTGCCTGTCGCTGTCGCTTCTCCGCCTTCACATGCTCGCTGTAGGTCAATCCTTCCGCGATCGAGAAGTGCGTCTTAAGCAACTCGTCGCGCAGGGCCGCAACCGCAGCGTTGCGCTCGGCCTTGCCGTGAATCTTGCGCGCTTCGATCATTCGGTCGTAGGCCTTGGCAGTGACGAGTGCCGTAACCTCTTCCGCGGGGAGTTGCAATTCGCCCATCCGCTTGGCGGGCGCGCCCGACTTCGTGCGCAGTTCTTCCATGAGTTCGAGAATTGGCTTGATGCCTTCCTCGTACCCGAAGTTGATGGCGCGAAGCATGGTCGCTTCCTGCACTTCGGCCGCGCCGACTTCGATCATGTTGATGCCGTCCTTGTGCCCAGAGAGCACAAGGTCGAGATCCGAGTAGTCCATCTGCGCTTGGGTTGGATTCAGGACGAAGGCTTCGCCGGTCTCTGTGATGATGCGGCCGACGCGAACAGTCGCGACCGGGCCCAAGAATGGCGCGTCGGTGAGGTGGAGTGCGGCAGCGGCAGCGGTGCACGCAATCACATCGGCGTCGTTTTGCCCGTCGTGGCTGAAGACCATCGACTGCAGTTGGATCTCGTCGAGGAACCCCTCTGGGAAGAGCGGGCGAATCGGACGATCCATCATTCTCATCGTGAGGACTTCCTTCTCTGAAGGCTGTCCCTCTCGCTTCCGGAATCCGCCGGGGTACTTGCCGGCTGCGGGAGTCTTCTCGCGATAGTCGCAGGTGAGCGGAAAGAAGTCGATACCCAAGCGCGGGTTCGCGCGCACGGCGGTGGCGAGGACGACGGTGTCGGCGTAGGTGGCGAGCACGGATCCGTGCGCGAGTTTCGCGACGCGGCCGGTTTCAAGGCGGAGCGTGCGCCCGCCGATGAGCTTTTCAACGATTGTGACTGGCATAAATGAACTGAGCTTCCTGCTTCCCATTCCGGGGAGCAATGGAGTGAAGTGGCTCGGGCGCGATTCACATGAAGTTGATCAGACGGATCAATTCACTCACGCACGATGCGCCGCGTCGGGACGGAAGCAGGCACAGAACAGGTGGGAAACAAGTGATTGCGGAAGGGCGCGAGTTCGCGGCTCCCTACCAAGCACCCGTAATCTGTTCGATGCCTACTGCCGCCCGTACATCAATCTGCGGCGCGTGACGAAGAACGCGATTACTTGCGCAGACCGAGTCGCTTGATAAGGTCTTGGTAGACCGTGCGATCAGTGCGCGCGAGATACTTGAGAAGGCGATTGCGCTGGCCCACCATCAGGAGCAATCCACGACGCGAGGCATGATCCTTCGCGTTGGTGCGGAAGTGGTCTTGAAGGGCGGTGATCCGTTCGGTCAGAATCGACACTTGGACTTCCGGTGAACCGGTGTCCTTGCCGTGTCGTGCGCTCGTCTTGATGGTGTCGGACTTTTTTGCTGCTGAGATGGTCATGGACTGGTATGGACGGCAATCCCGCCGTCGGCTCCTGTGCTCGTGGTTGCGAATCGAGGAGGATAGTGATTCCGCCGCCTGCTTGCAAGCACTTCCGCGGTTTCTCGCGTTCGGCGCAAGTTTCCGGATTGAGATACCCCCTTCAGTTATTCTGCCAACGCGTTTTCTTGCCCCACACCGCGTGGCGCACCCAACCGAAGGCTCGCACTCCCCATGTCGTTGTCCCGCAATCCGCCTCCCTCCTTCACCCCGCCTTCCACGCCTCTTGGGGCTGCAACGGTGGAGTACCTCGCGGAAGCGGCCACCCTCGTGCAGGGTGGAGGGGCGAGTGGCATTCAGCGGCAACATGCGAATGGTCGCCTCACGGCACGCGAACGCATTGCACAACTCGTGGATGCGGACTCGGAACTCTTCGAGTGCGGACTGTTTGTCGCGCGAAAAATGTATGCGGAGTATGGAGGCGCGCCTGCGGCTGGAGTCTTGACGGTGATCGCGAAGGTGGACGGGCGATTGTCGATGATTGTCGCAAACGACGCGACCGTGAAAGCTGGCGCGTTCTTTCCAATGACTTGTAAGAAAGTTATTCGCGCACAGACCATTGCCGAACGCGCGCGACTTCCGCTGCTCTACTTAGTGGACAGCGCTGGAGTTTTTCTGCCTTTGCAGGAAGACATCTTTCCTGACACGGACGACTTCGGTCGCATCTTCCGCAACAACGCGGTCATCAGTGCCAAGGGCATTCCCCAACTCGCGGCGATCATGGGTAACTGCGTGGCGGGCGGCGGATACCTGCCGGTGATGTGTGACACCTTGCTCATGACGGAGGGGAGCGGGCTTTACCTCGCGGGTCCCGCCCTCGTGAAGGCCGCAATCGGACAAGAGGTGACGAGCGAAGACCTTGGTGGCGCGCAGATGCACGCGCAAATCGCTGGAACGATTGACTTCCGCGAGAAGGACGACGCAGCCTGCATCGCCCGTCTCCGTAAAGTCATCGCGGCGAATCGCAGTTCTCCCGCCGCTGCTGCTCCGCCGATTGCCATGCGCAATTCGCGATTGCCCGCGCATCAGGTGTACGACATTTTCAAGAGTGAGCCTGGGCAGCAGTACGACATGGTTGCGCTGCTCGCGTGTATTGTCGACGAAGGGGCATTTGACGAGTACCGCGCGGAATATGGGATGAGTATGGTCTGCGCGTATGCGCGCATTGGCGGGTTTCCCTGTGGCATTGTCGCGAATCAGAAGCAACTCACGCAGCGGAAAATGCCAGGCGGAAAGGCGGGGCCATCGATGGCGGCGTCCATGCCAGGCGTCATCTACGACGACAGTGCCGACAAGGCCGCGCGCTTCATCATGGACTGCAATCAGAAGCGTCTCCCGATCCTGTTCGTGTCCGATACCACCGGATTTATGGTTGGACGAGACAGTGAACAGGGCGGCATCATTCGCGCCGGAGCGAAGATGGTGAACGCCATGGCGAATTGCGCGGTTCCCAAGATCACGCTTGTCGTGGGAGGTTCCTATGGCGCGGGGAACTACGCGATGTGCGGTCGCGCGTTTGATCCACTCTTCACGCTCGCGTGGCCGGGGGCGAAGTTCGCGGTGATGGGTGCGGCGCAAGCGGCGGGCACGCTCTTGCAGATTGATCTGTCGGCGCGAGAGAAGCGCGGCGAGAAGATCGATGACGCGACGCGGAAGGCATTACACACCGCCGTCAGCGCGAGTTACAACGAGCAACAAGATATTCGATACGCCGCGAGCCGAGGATGGGTGGATCGGATCATCGAGCCGCATCAAACGCGAGACGAGCTGATCACCGCACTGCGCGTTGCCGCGCAGGCGCCGGTGGAGTCCCCCGCAGGTCCGGTTGTGGGCGAAGCTCCCTTTCGCACCGGCGTCATTCAAACCTGAGTGCGCGCTTGCCCTGATGTTCGCTTTCGAGTCCCGATCAGCAGTCGCGAGATGCCGAGCATCGCAACCGCGCTTGGAGCAGGGGCGAGCGTGTACTCCAGTTGAAGGCTTGGCAGGAAGCCGCCAACGACCGCATGCGCGCTGTCCAGTCGTCGTGATGTCCCGACGACGGTCTCATCTCCGAGGAGGAACCATCCAAAGTTTTCGTTCGGGTTTGCGAGCCAGGATTCGACATCTGCTCGGAGCGTCTCGCTCGTCCATGACTGCATGCCCATGACGGTCGTGCTGCTCGTCGCGCTGGCAACCGATTGGAAACTCCCCCCCTCGTCGTTCCAAGGGGTTCCGCCGAGTGCGCCATTCGACGAAGCCCATGCCCATGAGCAGTCTCCAATCATCGCCGCAACACCCACCGACTCTGTGCCCGCAGGATCGCTCGCGCCGGTTGTCCATTGCTGCGTCGCGCGATGCAAAGACATCGGGCGAATGCCGCCATTGCCTTGCGCCACATTCATCCCCACGCTGACCGACTGCAGCAGCGCGTCAATTGGAAGCGCGCTTAGATCGAAGCGCAGGAGGGATCGACGGGCAAAGCCTTGGTTGGTCCTTCCGGCGAAGAGATACTGCCCACTCCCATTCGCGGCGTTCGTATCTTCCTGATAAATCGTCGCGCTCTGCACTGCATAGACGGTGACAAACTCGCCCCACCCATTCGAGGCGCTGAGCCCGAGCATTGCGAACATGGCGATGGAGTGCGTGTATTGCATAGGCAGGCGTGGTCGTGCCCAACGGGCGCGTGCTACTCTGACATGAACTTCTCGCTATGCCAACCGCACTGCTCATTGCAACTTCAAATCCTCATAAGGTTGAGGAGATTCGCGCAGTTCTTGGTCCGCTCGGGATAACCTGCGAATCCTTGCACGCGCTTGCGACCGCGATTTCTGAGCCGGAGGAGACGGGCGCGTCGTTCGAGGCAAACGCGCTCCTCAAAGCGCGCTGGTATGCGCAACAGAGCGGCCGCGTCGCGCTCGCGGATGATTCGGGACTGGAAGTTGACGCGCTCGGTGGCGCGCCGGGGATTCACAGTGCGCGCTATGCGGGGATTGGGGCGAGTCGAGCGGAACGCGATGCGGCGAACAACGAGAAGCTGTTGAGGGCACTCGCGGGGATTGACGACTCCAAGCGAAGTGCGCGGTTCGTGTGCGCGTTGAGCATCGCATCTCCAGAGGGCGTCGAGCTTGCCGCTGCGCGCGGAACTTTCGAGGGCGCGGTCGGTCACGCGCCCCGAGGGGGCAACGGTTTTGGCTACGACCCGCTGCTTGTGTTGCATGATGGTCGCACCAGTGCCGAACTCTCCGCGGCGGAGAAAAACGCGCGGAGCCATCGCGGCGTCGCACTGCTGGCCCTCGCGAAGTCCCTTCGCGAGGGGCTCCTCCTTCGCGCATAACGCAGTCATGGATCGACCACTTCCCATTCTCACGCTCGGGGTGCGCGAACAGCGCTACAGCTGTCACGGGTGCGGGAATTGTTGCAAGGACTTTACGGTGCAGTTGCGAGCGCGAGACCTTGAGAAGTTGCGCGTTCAGCAATGGGAGGAGCGGCTAGGCGAGCCTGTCACAGTCGAGTTCCGGGGCCGCACTTGGCTTCGACAGCGCGCCGATGGGGCGTGCGTGTTCTTGCAGGAGGACGGGAAGTGTCGCATTCATGCAGAGTTTGGTTTCGCGGAGAAACCGACGGCCTGTCAACTCTTTCCCTTTGTCCTCGTTCCGGATCCCACGCGATCGCGCGCGGGCCTGAGCTTTGCGTGTCAGAGTGTTCGTGAGAACAAGGGCGCAGCGCTGTCGACGCATCTGGCGGAACTCGAACGAATGAGCGCAGACATTCCCGAGACTCGTCGCGCGACAGACACGATCCTGCTCGCGGATGGATTGCACGCGAAGTCGGGTGAACTCGCGTGCATTGAGTCGGTGGTGGACATGTGGTTCTCGCGGACGGACATTACGCTTCGAGATCGCTGGGACGGATTTGCTTGGCTCTGTACTTCGCTTGCTCGCGCACAACTGAAGAGTGTGCGCGAGACACGGTTCAAAGATCTCCTGCAACTCCTCGCATCCGCGCTGCCGGAGGAGTTGCATCAACTTCGCGTCGAGCCTGCGTCGAAACGCCAGCTGCGATTGCTCAGGCAGGGCGTGTTCGCGCGCCTTGAAGACATCAAGATCAGCGACGCCATATCGCGAGGGCGCATTCGTACTGTCCTTGCGCAACTCTGGCGATCCTCGAAGTTCTCGCGAGGCAAGGGCGAGATTCCGCGAGTCGCGCAGGGATTCCTTCACGGAGTTCGGTTTGAAGTCATTGCCGCGAGCGCGCCGCTTTCTGACTCGCCTGACGCAAATGAGATTGACCTGCTGCTCGCGCGTTACGCGAGGGCGATGGTGCTCGGGGGACGATCGTGGGGCGCGGGCTACTACGGTTGGCCCGCGGTCCGCGGGCTGCAAGCGCTCGCGCTGAATGTCGCGTGTACGGCGTGGGTCGCGCGCGCGCGCGCGGCGAGTCAAGGTCGAAGCATTGCGCTTCTGTGCGATGTGGAGGATGCGCTTGGACGGGTGGATCGAGCGGCGGGTCGAGCTCCGTGGCTCGGAGCGGTCGGTGAACGAGTGCGACTCGAGTACTTACGCCTCGACGACGGTTTGCGCAGAATTCTCGGCGCGTCACTTTGAGTCGCGAGCACGGCGCCACTGGGCGGCGCACCAAATCGTGCCGAGCACGCCGAGTGGAATCGTGAGGATGGCTTCCCCCGCGCTCTCAAGCAGCGCAAGCTGACTTGTGAGAATCTCAAGGCTCTCGCCCGTGTTCCCGCCCGGACTCGCGGTGTTCTGCAGAATGTACGGCGCAGCAAGGGCGACGAGTCCTTCTCTCCAACCGATGCGGCCGAGTGGATTTCCTGCCGCGAGAATCGCGACCGCCGCGAGTAAGGCGGCCTGTGCGGGATGTAACTCGATGCCCACGATCTTGGCCGCTGCCCACATACGCAACGCCCACATGGATAGGTCAATGGTGCGGAAGGCAAGGCTCTCACCGAGTGCTCGCGGATTCGTGAGGACGCGCTCGCCTCCTCTGAGGAATCGCGCGAGCAGGGGAGTGCGGCCGATCAGCATCGTCAGCGCAGATCCGACGACGAGGCACGCAAAGTAGGTCGCGAACCAAAGCCAGTCGAGCGAGAGTTCGGCGCGACCACACGGGATTTGGATGAGCCCTGCCGCGAGTGCCGCCCCGAGCGCGCCGAGTGTGACGATCGCGACTCCTGCAATCCACGAGCCGATGTCGAGCAGTGGCATGCGATCGACACGCCAGTGAAACACGCATCGAAGCAGCAATCCAAGCCGTACCGGCGCGTAATTGAACAACGAGGCCATCAGGTTGACGGCCTGCATTTGAACGATGCTGAATCGGCGCAGCGGCCGAGCGACCGACCAGAAGGTCATTCCAGAGACGAGGATCGAACCGAGCGTGCTGCCAAGAAGCGCGCCAACCAGGATTGGATCTGCATCTCGCAACTTCGCGAATCCATCATTTCCACCTTCGAACGCTGTCCTCGCGCACCACGCGATGAGTGCGCAGCCAAGGAGAAAACCGACGAGTTGGAGTGCCATCCGCGTGGGTGTCATGCTCGGAACAACTCGCTGCCAACTGCGGACTCGCTCTCTTGCAAGCACGATAAAGACGCGCACGCCATCCTTCGCCCGGATCTTCTTCCCTTCTCGAAATCCGCGCGGGGTATAGGACACCGGTGCTTGCGCGATCGCGACACCGTGGCGGGCAGCGGCACTGACGATTTGTGGCTCGATGCCGAATCGCTCCTCGTCGAGATCCGGATAGATCGTTTGCAGCGCCGTTCGAGTGAACAACTTGGTGCAGCATTCCATGTCGCTGACGCGTACACCGGTCGTGAGATTGCTCGCGAGCGTGAGGAGACCATTCGCGATTCGATGGATGCGGCGATGCGCGGACGCGGGAACGCCGTTGGCCCAGCGATTTCCGAGGGTGAGGCCAGCTTTGGTTTCTCGCTGCCGGAGGAGCACACCAGCCCAGTCCGCGGGGTCGTACTCCGCATCGGCATCATGAATGATGACAAGGTCGTCTTCATGCAGATGGGGAAGTACCGCGGCAAATCCGGTGCGAATCGCGGCTCCTTTGCCGCGATTCTTGGGGTGCACAATCAGCGTCACGCGAGCGGCGGAGTTCGCGATGCGCTCGGTCTCGTCTCGCGTGGGCTCGTCCGAACCGTCGTCGACAAGGACGACCTCTACCTCGTAGCCGCATGGCTGCTGCGCGAGGACGCGCTGCATGCATGTGTCGAGAGTGTCAGGCTCGTTGTAGACAGGAACAATCGCATAGAGCTTGGGCATGCGTCGAGCTTTCGCGCGAGACTCTACGCGAGATCGTTCCTGAGGACGGTCGCGAGGATCGCGTTAGGACTGCTTGTCCGCCGGATGCCCACCGATCGCGCTTCGCATACCCGTATCCGCCTGCAAGTTCTGCATGCGGTAGTAGTCCATTAGTCCAAGCTTGCCTGTACGGAGCGACTCCGCGACGGCCTTGGGTACTTCGCTGTCTGCGAGTACAACCAGCGCACGATTCTTTGCAGCGTCGGCGTCGTGTTCGGCAGCCAGCGCGATGGCGAGGGCGCGTCGTTGTTCCGCCTGCGCCTGGAAACGCTTGGTGTCTGCCTCGGCCTGCGCGGTTTGCAGGTTCGCGCCGATGTTTTCGCCCACATCAATGTCGGCGATGTCGATCGAAAGGATCTCGAAGGCGGTTCCGCTGTCGAGACCTTTCGCGAGCACAGTTTTCGAAATCCGATCTGGATTCTCAAGCACACTCTTGTGATCGTCGGCGGCACCAATCGTGGAAATGATGCCTTCGCCCACGCGTGCGATGATCGTCTCCTCGGTCGCGCCACCAACCAGTCTCGCGATATTCGTGCGCACGGTGACTCGCGCGCGCGCCTTGAGTTGGATGCCATCCTTCGCAACGGCATCGATCGTCATCCGGCCTGATTGCACGCTTGGGCAATCGATCACCTTGGGATCAACGCTCGTCTTGACGGCTTCTTGAATGTCGCGCCCCGCGAGATCAATGGCGGTGGCGCGATCCCAGGTGAGATCAATCTGTGCTTTGTCGGCCGCAATCATCGAACGCACGACGCGTGTGACATTGCCGCCCGCGAGGAAGTGGGCTTCGAGCATGTTGGTCGCGATGTCGCGACCGGCCTTCTTCGCGCTGATGCGATTGATAACGATGAGTTCCGGTGGCACCTTTCGGAAGCGCATCATCACGAGGTCTAGGAGGGAAACGCGAGCGTCGCTCAACAGTGCCTGCACAAAGAGCTTCAGCACTTGCAGCACCATGAAAAGCAGAATCAGGCCGAAGATCGCGAGGATGACGAGTACGGCCCAAAGCACAATGTCGCCAGGCGTGGGGGCTGCACCGCCAGTCGCTTGCGCGAGGGTCGAAGAAAATTCCGTGGTGGTGGATGGCATGGTGAGCATGAGTGTGTTCCGCCGTCGCGGGCGCGAATCGTATCCGAAGGACTCTTCGGAGGAATCTGAAAGGTCAGTCAGACCCTTGCACGGCGGACGCGGAGCGCTCCTTCGCGAACCGAAGTGACTTCCACCCATTCTCCGGCCTCCACAAAGTCGGTTTCGGTGGTGGCGTCGATGCGCAAGCCTTCAAACTCGACGAATCCGATGGGGCGAAGCGCCGTGATTGCCTGGCATCGCTCCCCGACTCGCGGAAGCAACATGGGGGCGGTTGATGCTCTCGTTTCATCGTGCGAGGTGAGGATCATCCGTTTTCCGAGGGGTGATCTCGCCCAGAACTTGAGACCGACCATGATCAGCACCGGTGCGGCGATGGAGTAGGTCGCAAGCAGAATCATCCCGAAGGTTGGAGAATAGATGAATCCGACAATGATCGAGGCAAGGCCGAGTGAACCGCACAGCAGCGCGAGCAGACCACCAGTTGGAATGAAGAGTTCGATGACGAAAATCGCGAGGGCTGCTCCTCCGAGAATGAGCGCGAGCGCGGGGAGCATGGAATCATCAGGAGTCATGGATTCTCACTCGCATTCGTCTGCGCGCTGCGCACGATGAGGGTGCCGGTGCTCATGCCGAGCACCTCGATCGGCGCACCGCGATCGATGTACCCGCCCGTCGATTGCACATCAAAGGGGTTTCCATGAAACTCCGCCCGCCCCGCCGGCCGGAGGTCGGTGAGCGCAATGCCCGTCGCGCCAATTCGTGGGACACTCGGCGCCGCGCTCGGTGGCCCGTCGTTGGGTCCGCCAAGTGTGGTGGCGAGCATCGCTCGCCGGAAAAGCGGAGATTCGCGGAAGGTTCGCGACAGGAACCAGAACATCAGGACCCCGACAACGCCGCCGGCGGCGAGGATGGCGAGTGAATTCGTCAGTGCAGTGCGAGACGGCGCGGTTTCTGGGTCCGTGGAAGCAAAGGTCAGCACGAGCCCAACTATGAGCATCGCACTTCCCGCGATCGCCGCAACGCCGATCCCTGGGGCGATGAAAATCTCCGCGAGCAGCAGCAGGACACCTGCTCCGACGAGCAGTACATGCCACCACGCGGCGATACCAATGAGTGCGGGCGCTCCGACAAGCAGCACCAAGCAACATGCGCTGAGCACCCCAAACACGCCAAAGCCCGGGTGAAGAAACTCAATTGCCACGAACACCAGAAACGCAGCAACGAGCAGAATCCGAATCGGCCAACTCATCAGGAAGCGCACGACGGGTTCCATCCAACTCTCGGAGAACCGCGCGCTCTCTTGCGCGCCGAAGTACGCCCGCAGTTGCGCGTCATCGTCAACGATTGCGGTCGCGAGTCCATAGCGAAGTGCCTCCGCATCGCGAATGACCAGCAAGGCGTCGCTCGCGACGATGGGTTCGACGACGCGCCAAGAGTCGCCATCGGAGAAGTCGGTTTCGCTCGCGCGAGCGGGCTTGCGGGAGGGAGACGCGCTCGCCGCGAGGTTCATCGGCGTCGATGTGGATGACAATCCCCAGCGGGCGAGGTCGTCCGAGTCTGCGATGCGAAGGCTTCCATCGCGTTCGCGTGCCACGAGCCAGAGAGGCTTGCCGGTTCGGACAAACGCGTCAAGCAAGCGGGAGTCGTCGCCACGGCGTTGCGCAGCCTCCGAAAGCACTTCAAGCAGTGGCGACTCCAACTTCGCGCGTTCGGTTTCTGAGAGTGATTCGATCCCCGTGAACTCGGAGATGGCGATCGGCGCCGCATCACCAAAGACGCCGCCCTTGGAAACCACCACCTCGCGGCAACTCAGCGCGATGAGCGTTCCTGCGGAGTACGCCTTCGGATGGACCCACGCGATGGTGTTGGCAGGCGCATCACTCTTGATGCGCTGAATGATGTCGAGCATCGAGTTGATTTCGCCACCAGGCGTGTTCAGTTCGATCACGACAGCATCGAAGCCTTGTGCGCGGACTGCTTGGAGTCGGCGCTCGACGGATTGGACGGTGAGATCATCGATTACGCCGCTAATCGGCACGATCGCAACGCGCGTGGCTTGTCGGTCAGCTGGCACTCCAATGCTCACCTGTGGCGCGGCACTCACCCCTAGGGTCGCGAGACAGATGCACCATGTCTTCAGGTGCATTCGACCAATCCAAGAGTCACGACGAGTCTGATCCATGCAGGGTGGAAGGATACGCGCTTCGCGTCGTGCCCTACTGGACGACAAAAAGAACCAAGGCGGCGCAGGCGCCGCCTTGGTTCATGTTTGCGTCGGCCGGTTTCCACGCACGACAGCCTGGAAACGGCACCGAGGGAAAATCAATCCCAGGTGATGTTGTAGGTGTAGCTGGTTCCGCCGCCGGTCACCGTCTTGCAGACGGTGAGGAATGCGTCGGCACCAGTGTCGCCTTCGTCGGCCTTGAAGATGTTGTCATCGACATTGACATTGTTGACACGAGCCTTCTGATGATCGATGGGGGTGAATCCTTCTTCGTACATCACGTGGTTGTCGTTGTAGACGATGCCGCCTTCCCATGACTTGTCATTGCCGTGGATGCCGAGGGTGCGCGAAGCGTTGTAGATGGCGTCGGTGAGATCGCCGTTCTGCACACCGCGATTGCCGAGCACCGCATAACGCGAGTTCTTGGTGTCGCGCCACTCCTTGGTCTTGCGGCTACCACCGAGGAGGTGGGTTCCGTAGGACACATTGGAGAGTGCGGTGAGGTCCGCTCGGAGGTTGGGATCCCACCAGATGTCTTGCGCGACATTCTTCGATTGAAAGTTGTAGTTCGCCATCGCGAGGACATTGGTGCTGACCTCGGAAGGGGAGACGAGCACTTGCGCGTCGAACGCGTTATCCATAATGCAAGCGGAGTAGAGCGCGCCGTGATCATTCTTGGTTTGATCTTCAGCGCCACGGCCTGGCACCGTGCCGAAACGATTCACGAGGCCTGGTGTGAGAAACAGGCCGTTTCGATCAATCGCGAGGGTGAGGAATCCCTTGTGGATCTGTTGGATTTGCGTTTGATCCTTCACACGACGAGTGGTCGCGCGAGCCTTGTTGAGGGCAGGAAGGAGAATTGCGAGGAGAAGGGCGATGATGCCCATCACGACGAGGAGTTCGATGAGCGTGAAGCCCTTCGAAGCGCGGGGTGTCTTGTTCTGATTCATCTGAGTAAGTACTCCTGAACGGAAGAAGTTGTACGTGAAAATCATGAAATCACTGGCAGGTTGGGGTCGTGCCATCGGTGAGGCGCTCAGGCGCTTCGGTGGCGGAAGCCGCAGAAGGATTGCCGATCACGATGCACATCCAAGTGTCGTTCTCAGCCATTCCCTTGCAAAGGTTTCCAACGAAGTCCCACTTGTAGCAGTTGTCCTTGCGGAGGTTCACGCTGCCGCATTCATACTGCACCGTGTCAGGAATCATGGACTTTTCAATCTGCGTGTGATTGTCGCCGTAGCACATGTTGCCTTCCCATGTGTCATCAGGAGAGATCGCTTGGTTCCAGTATGCCTTCTGGTAGTTGGGGCCCGAAAGCGCGCCGCAGTAAGTGCCGCGGTTACCCATGATTGGGCGAGTGCCATCGGTCTTGTTCGACCAAGTGAACTTCTTGCGATCGCCAACCAACGCGAGCGTCGCGTAGGAAGTGTTGCACGCACCAGGCGTGTTCTGATGGATGTTGGCCTTGAAGCCCGCGGTCGCCGAGGTGTCCCAGTAGGTTGGGGTCGTCGCGCCTGGCTGCGCAGCGTTGAAGTTGTAGTCGGACTTTTCAGCGACGACTGAGTTTGGATCAATCGGGCTCACGACGAGCTTCGGGTTGATGAAGTCCTTCTGGATCATGCAGGCGTAGAGATTCGCAGTGTTGTTCAATGAGATGTTCTCTTCGCCCTGTCCAGAGACGAAGCCGATGCCTGGAACCGCGAGGCGCGCGATGCGTCCCGGCAGCGGCAAGCGACCCTTGTCGTCCTGGTTCGACCAGGTGAGGAACGCCTTGTGGATCTGCGAGATGTTCGAGGTGTCCTGCAGCGCCTTCGCGTTGCGCTGAGCCTTGCTCAGAGCGGGAAGGAGCAGACTGATGAGAAGGGCGATGATCGCCACAACGACGAGGAGTTCAACGAGGGTGAACCCGTTCTTCTGACGGTTGGTTCGCATATGCGGACTCTCCTGACTTCCTAAGGCTATGTTCGAAACACGGAAACGAAATGCGTGTTGCGAACCGGTGCGAGATAGTTGGCCACACGATAAGAGTGACCCATGAGTGGATGATGGGGAGCGAGTGCCCGCGCGCGAATCTGGAGGTTCATCGCGAAAGCCACAGGCGTTCCAGCGTGCCGTGCCTAGGAAAAGGACGCGATCTCGGAGTTGATCCGACCAGCGTCTTCAAGGGAATCGTTCGCGGAAACTCTGAAAGCGTCAATGTGACGCGTGTCGCGAATAGGATTGACGAATCCCAGTTTGAGTGGAATCGGCCAGCAGCGCGCGCGCTCAGAGAAACCCGAAGGAGTCCTTCGATCCTCGAAACTAGAAAACTTCGAATCTAGTCAATGCAAGGAGCTCAGGCAGGGCGATTCAGGATGTCGGCGGCTGCGGCGGATGAGGGCGTCGGTTGAACCGACAATCAGAACGGGTTGAGAACAAGTCTCGGAATAGTCGCAGTCGTCAGGTACAGAGAGTATTGCGTTTCGACGATCTGTCAAGTTCCCACAATCGGTTGGAATGAGAGAAATTCGGTTTGCCTCGTTGGGGTTGGTATGCTCTCGCGCCAACGGAACAGCCCGATTTCCCGTATTCCCGCAAGGATTTCCATGACCTCAGACGCTTTGATCATTACCGACCCGCACGCGCAGCTGGCTCGATTGGGGCTTTCGCTCCCCACTGCCCCTAAGCCAGTCGCGGCGTATGTCCCGGCGGTGCGATCAGGCAACCTGCTCTATGTCTCCGGTCAACTTCCGTTTCAAAATGGCCAACTCCTTGCCACAGGGGCAGTTCCATCACTTGTGAGCGTCGAGACGGCGCGGGAAGCAGCCAGGCAATGCTTCTTGAATGGTCTCGCCGTGATCGCGGATCAGCTTGGCGGAGACCTCAAGCGCGTCCGCCGCGTCGTGCGCCTCGGGGTCTTTGTGCAGTCCGACGACGGATTCGGGGACCAACCCAAGATCGCCAATGGAGCGAGTGAACTTTGCGCAGAGGTGTTTGGAGAGGCGGGTCGACACGCTCGCGCCGCGGTTGGGACGAATGCGCTTCCGCTCAATGCGACGGTCGAGATCGAGTTCCTCGTTGAGGTCGACTGACCGCGTCAGATCGCCTGAACCGCGATCAACACAAGGTTCAAGAGCACGCTGACGCAGAGGATCACGATAAGTGTGATCACAGTCCCTGAAACTGGCTCGCCGACGCGGCGAATCGCCGTTGCCTCTTCGCCGGTCGGGGCCGTGTCGCTCGCGAGCTTGGCGATATCCACGGCGGGTCGCGCGTACTCGGGGTTTCGTCCAGCCGCCGCGCAGTCGAGGTCCACGAGTAACTCAGCTGCGCTCTGATAGCGGTCACGCGCTTCTTTGCGAAGCATCATCTCCACAATCAATGCAACGGGCTCACTCAGGGATGGGTTCACATGATCGGGCGGCGTTGCAGTGACCTTGAGGTGCTTGTGCATCACTTGTGACGGAGTGGTTCCGTCAAACGGGACTCGTCCCGTAAGCATGTGATAGAAGGTCGCCCCAAGCCCGTAAATGTCTGCGGGTGGGCCAATCTCGACGGCGCCCCGAATCTGCTCAGGCGAGATGTAGTAAGGCGTGCCGAACGCCCGGCCGGCTTCGGCTTCCGCAGCCTCGCGGTCGCTGAGCGCGCGTGCGAGTCCCAAATCCGCGAGTTTCGCGACGCCCGCCTTGGTCAACATGATGTTCTTGGGCTTGATGTCGCGGTGGACGAAGCCCATGTCGTGCGCGTGCTTGAGTGCTGAGGCAACCTGGCGAATGATCTGAATGGCCTCGCGTTCGGGGAGGCGTTTGCGCTCGAGGATTCGATCGTGCAGTGTGTCGCCATCCACGAACTCCATCACGAAATAGTGATGTTCGCCCGCTTGGCCGACATCAAGCGCGCCGACGATGTTGGCATCATTCAGTTTGGCGGCCGCGCGGCCTTCTCGATAGAAGCGATCGATAAAGGTCTGGTTTGACGAAAACTTCTTAGGGAGCACCTTGATCGCCACGAATCGGTCAAGCGAGAGTTGTTTCGCAAGAAACACGGTCGCCATCGCGCCCGCGCCGAGCTTTCGAATGATTTGGTAGCCAGGAATCTGCTGCGTCGAGCGAACCGCCTCAAGATCGGTTCGCAGGCGATCGAGTTGTCGCTTGGTGACATACTCATTCTCAACAAGGAGCTCGGAAATGGAGACCGGTACGCCGTGCGCCTGCGTTCGGCTACGAGCCACATGCGTGCACTGCTGCAATTCGTCTTGCGTGACGAGCCCGCGTTCGACCACGATTTTTCCAATGAGCGTGTCGAATCCGGTCGAGGAGCGACTGCTCTCGTTTGGGTTTCTGGCGGCTGCATCCTTGGCCGCTGCGCCATCCTGTAGTGGCGTTGGATCGTTGTCGGTTAGTCCGATCTCGGGTTGGCTGTCTGGCGTTGTCACGAGTGTGTTCTGTCGAGTCCCCGATTGGCGAGGCAACGGGTCGGTGGAGTGGGAGGGGGCAATAGTGCTGACATCAGCCGCAGATGTCAACTCGCAACTTACGGAGAGCGGATTCATCGCTCATGGATACGCTGCATCGCGGGGGAGGATCCGACTCATTGAACCGAATCTTCGGATCATCAACCCAGCGTGGCGGCGAGTCGCTATTGGCGGAGCGCTCGCCGCTTCCCGTACCCTTCTGATTGTGTCAGTACCTGAACGGATCCTCCTCATTCGACCGAGTGCTCTCGGTGATGTCGCGCGAAGTGCGCCAATTCTCGCTTCGCTTCGAGCAGCGTTTGGGTCGTCGCATATCGCGTGGCTCGTGCAAGGAGGATTCGACGATGTGGTTCGAGCGCATCCGGCGCTGTCCGAAATCGTCTCCTTCCCAAGAGCTGGGCTTGCGAAGTGGTGGTCGCCAAGTGGGTTGCGCGATAGCCTCCGGTATTGCAATTCCTTGCGTGGAAGATTTGATTTGGTCGTTGACGCGCAGGGGTTGCTGCGATCGGGAATCTTCGCGTGGTCAACTCGGGCGCGGCGGCGGATCGGGTTTCTCGACGCGCGTGAGTGCAGTTGGATCTTCCACAATGAGCGAGTGAGGATTCCGCAAAACGAGCAAACTAGGCACGCCGTGGGTCGTATGCTCGCGTTGCTCGAAGGCGCGGGTATTCCTACCGTGGCGGATGTTCGACTCTATACGCCGCCAGATTCGCGAGACCGGTGGGATGACTTTGCAAGGCGCGAGGGAGTGGGCGGAAAGACCGCGCTTCTCGCATCGACTTCGCGGTGGGCGAGCAAGGATTGGCCCCGAGAGCGATGGAGTGTGCTCGCTTGCGCGCTGATCGAGCGAGGCTATGAGCGCGTCCTCTTCACGGGGACTGCGAGTGATCGCGCGGCGGTCGAAGCAGCCATGCCGCAAGGCCGCGCTCGGCAACTGTCGATTGATCTCACCGGACGCATTGACCTCGGCATGATGATGGCGGCGATGGAGTCGACCGCAGTCGTCGTCTCCAATGATTCAGCGGCGATGCACATCGCGGCAGGACTTCAAAGACCACTTCTCGGATTGTTCGGCCCGACAGATCCGAGAGAAGCCGCGCCGTTTGGGCGCCCCGAATCCGTTGTCACAAGCGAATCGGCGCGTGTGTTTCTTGAGAAAGGGGGTCACTATCGCGATCGAGGGCTTGGGGATGCGTTGATGCAGGCGATTTCAGTGGACGCTGTGCTGACAGCTCTCGACGCAGGCAAGCACCTCGCGGGATTGCCGACTCGAACGCTCGCGGGTGACGCAGTGGGGGCGCCATGATCACTCGGTGGCCACTTGTGCTTGCGAGCGGTTCCGCTCGTCGCGCGGCCATGCTCCGTGAAGCGGGGTACTCGCCGATACTCGAGGCGGCGGATATCGACGATGCAACAGTGGTGCTCGAAACACAGTCTCCTCGCGCCCTCACGCTGGCTTTGGCGCTCTTCAAGGTTCGGCGAGTCGAGGCCGCACGACGCAATCGGGGTGCAGACACGGCCGTCATTCTCGGTGCCGACACAATGTGCGCAGTCGATGGGGACTTGATTGGGAAGCCGGACACGGTGGCGCACGCAGAGTCCATGATTCGTGCATTCGAAGGACGCGCTCATGAGGTCGTCACAGCGTGGTGTATTGCGGCACCGGATGGCACACGAGTACTGGAAGTCGATTGCGCGATCGTGCATCTTGATCCATTGACCCATACGCAGCGCAGCGCACACCTTGCGGCCGGCGCGTGGCGAGGCAAGGCCGGTGGATACAACTATCCCGAAGCGATTGCGGCAGGTTGGCCGCTTCGATGCGAGGGATTGTGGGAGACCGTTGTGGGCCTTCCCCTCGTGCGAATTGCTCCAGCGTTGACGAAGGCACTTGCGTGTGGCTCGGTTTCTCAGGTGCAGCCCGCGGGTGAAATCACATGACGCTGATGCACGCAGTGCTTCCTTCCACTCCGCCCGCGCCCGCTCCGTGGATGCTCGTGCCGATGCCTGTTGGCGTCGGCGCTCTACTCATCGCAATCGCCGTGCTTGGGTGGTACGCGCGAAAGTTGCAGCGCGCTGAACTTCCGACGCAGACCAAGCTGCTTCGCCACTGTTCGATCCTGACGCTCTCGCTCTCGTTTACGGCGATGTTTCTTGGCATGTGCGTCTTCGACCCAGACGCTCAGAGTAAATCCGAGCGCATGAGTTTCCTGGTCTCCTGGATTGCGGCGGGCACGGGCGTTGCCGCCGCGGTGCTCCTGGCAACTCTTGACCTAATCTTCGTCGGCCGCGAAGGCGTTCGTGAACTGCGCTCGTTGCACCGTGAAGTGCATGCGACACCACGACGCGAGGCGACACCACGACGCGAGGCGAGACCATGACGCGCGAGCATGGCCCACTTCCTCGACTCCTTGCACCCGCGTCGTGGCTCGCGGCCCGCTGCTACGGCTTGGGGGTTCGGCTTCGCAATCAGGGGTTTGACTCCGCAGAGGGAATTGAGATTCTCGAAGTGCACGGTTGTCGAGTCCCCGTTGTTTCCGTGGGGAATGTCACCGCGGGCGGAACCGGAAAGAGTCCATTTGTCGCGTGGATTTGCAACGAACTCACTCGGATGGGAAAGCGACCAGTGATTGCGATGCGCGGCTATCGATCGCAGGCGAATGCGCAGGGAGCGCGGGTGAGTGACGAGGCGCAGGAATACGCACTGTCGGCGCCGAGCGCCCTGGTGGTTGTTGGTGCGCGACGCCTCGCGCGATTGCGTGAGGTGCTCTCGTGCCCCACGGTGGCGCAGTGGATTCACGATGCAGTCGTGGTGCTTGATGATGGGTTCCAGCATCGGCAACTCGCGCGCACGATGGACATCGTCCTCGTCGACGCGACGCGCCACGCCCTCGACGGGGACCTCTTGCCGCACGGATGGTTGCGGGAACCAGCGGGCGCGCTGCGACGCGCCGCGGTCGTGATCGTGACGAAGGCGAACGACGACGCACAGCGCGAGCAGGCGTGCGCAGCAGTCGCGCGGGTGAGAGGTTGCGCGCCGGACGCAACTTGCCGTAGTACCTGGAGTGCATTGTCGGTTTACGAAGATGGAGTCGAACGCATCGAGCGAGTGGACTGGCTTACGCGACGCCGAGTGATTGTCGCGAGCGCGATTGGAAATCCTGCACAGTTTCGCGTAGCCGTCGAACTCGCGGGCGCAGAGATCCTTGCGGAGTTCCGACAGGGAGATCATCGACGGTTTGCGCTGCATCAAATCGAGACAGCGCTGCGCGAGAACGCAAGCGCGCAGGGGTGTGTCCTTACGCGGAAGGATTTCGTCAAACTTCAAGGTGTCGTGCGTGGCACGCTCATCGTCCCAAAGCTCTCGCTGCAGTTTTCCGCGAGTGATGAGCAAGGACTCCTTGCGGCTATTCGTGCGAGCGTCCCGCTACAATGACGCCAATGCCTTCGCCTGAAGAACGACTCCTCGGTCATTTCGCGAAATGGTCAGGCTTCAAGTTGCTCGTCGTGGGCGATTTCATGCTTGACCAAATGGTGATGGGTGCCGCGGAGCGGCTCAGTCCCGACGCGCCGGTACCGGTCTTACGCGTCGATAGTGCGAGCAATGTGAAGGAGTCGCCAGGCGGCGCGAGTAATGTCGCCGTGTGCGCTGCGGCGCTTGGCGGCGAAGTGCGATGCATCGGCGTGACTGGAAACGACGCCGATGGTCGTGGATTACGCGCAGCGCTCGAGCGCGCGGGTTGCGACGCGTCCATGCTTGTGGCGGACGACACCCGACCGACGACGGTCAAGCGTTCACTTGTTGGACTCGCGCAACATCGCCATCCGCAGAAGATGTTTCGCCTCGACTTCGAGAGTCATGCTCCGCTCTCGGACTCCATCGAATCACAGTTGCTTGTAGCCATTGAGCGCGAACTACGCTGGTGCGATGTCGTCGCGCTTGAGGATTACAACAAGGGGGTCTGCTCCGAGCGATGCTGCGCGCAACTCATGCGTCTCGCTCGGGCCGCCGGAAAACGAGTCTTGGTCGATCCTGCGGCTATCGAGTCCTACGCGAAGTACACAGGCGCCTACCTCGTCACGCCGAATCGAACGGAGGCGGAACTTGCGACCGGCATGGACACGCCGCTTGATGCGAGCACTCCGCACAATGCGAAGCTGGCGGAGAAGATTCTCGCTTCGTGCGAGCTCGACGCAGTGGTGTTGACGCTCGATCGGCATGGCGCGCTGCTGCTCGAAAAGGGCGGCGAGGTTGTGGTTGTCCCGACCGTGGCTCGCACGATTTACGACGTGACGGGTGCAGGTGACATGGTGCTTGCGGCGCTCGCGGCGGCCATCGCGAACAACATTCCGCTGCGCGATGCAGTGGCATTCGCCAACCACGCTGCGGGGCTCGAAGTCGAAGTGTTCGGCGTCCAACCAATTCCGCTCGCTTCGATTCGGCAGAGTATTCTTGGACGCACGACACGGGCGCAAGGCCGCGTGCGAAGTCTCGGCGATCTTTGTATTGAACTTGATGTGCATCGTGCGGCGGGCAAACGCATCGTGTTGACGAATGGAAACTTCGATGTCCTCCACGCAGGGCATGTCGCCTATCTGCGCGATGCCAAGTCCCTGGGTGACATTCTGGTGGTTGGCGTGAATAGTGATGCGCAAGTGCGCCGCCAGAAGGGTCCGATGCGGCCGATTTTTCTGGAATCGGAGCGGCTTGAGATGCTCGCGGAGTGCCGCAGTATCGACTACTTGGTCGTGTTTGAGGAGCCCACCGCGCACGCGCTCATTCGCGCCGTCCACCCCGACTTTTATGTCAAGGGCGGTGATTACAAGCCACACGAGATTGCGGAGATCGACATCGTTGAAGAAATGGGAATCTCCTTGCGGACGCTCGCGCATCGCGAGGGGCTCGGCTCGCGCGTCATCATCGAGCGAGTTCGAGCGGCTGAATGCGCCGAGAACTCAAGCCATTCCTGAGCCGAGCCGCTCTCACTTCGAGGCAGGCGAGGATAATTCGGCGTTCATGGCGTTCTGCGGGCTGTTCCGTGACTTCGTGGCAAATCGGCTTGCATCCCATCGTTTCCGAGGCAGATTTGCGCTCGGAGAGAACGATGAGAAGGAACTTTCGTGCGCGCCCGGAACTCAGTGTTTCGTGCGTCATTCTTGCGGCTTCGCTGTTGAGCGCGTGTGCGTCGTCAACGGGCGTGAAGCATTTGCCGACTGTGAGCAGCATTCGAGATGCGAGCGAGCAGCGTGATTTGCCTTCCCTCGTCTTTGCGCCTCCTGCGGTGCAGCGTGCGATGCTTGTCGACGTGCGGGTTGAAAACCGTAACGACGCGCGCCTCGGAGCGGATCGACAGCCGTTCATTCGAGTGAGCGAGAGCAATCGTTACTGGGCGTACGATCAGTATTGGATTGTGAACGGCCGCACCTACGACAACTTCCAACTGACGACGTCGGCGCGCGAGCACCTCGTGCGATAAGCGAGTGACTTGCGTATGCCACTTGACTTGCGCCTAGGGGACTCTGCATACTTCACAGCCTGTGCAATGCTCACAGGCGTCCCTGCTGAGCTTTGTGTTGTGCATCGAAACCCGCTTGCAGCCGGAGCAACTGAATGTCCACCACAACAAAGAAAGAACTCATTGATCGCGTCGCGCAGGAAACTGGGCTTGCACGCGGCGATGTGCGGCTAGCGATCCAATCCTTTCTCGATCAAGTCATTCGAGAGCTTGGCACGGGCAATCGCTTGGAGTTCCGCGATTTCGGTGTCTTCGAGATCAAGGATCGTGCGGGTCGGGTTGCGCAGAATCCAAAGACCCTTGAGCGCGTAAGCGTTCCGCCACGACGCAGTGTGCGATTCAAGGTGGGGCGGCTCATGCAGGACTCGCTTGACACGCGCGGGCAACTCGCCAGTACGGCGCCAACCGTCGACGTCTGAGTCCTACTGGAGTTTCTGCACTCCGTGCGGAAAAGCTGTCGCGTCGGGTGCGGTCGTGTGAATCGCGGGTACGGTGGACCACCGTGGAAGCATTTGAAACAAAGGACGGTGGCCTCGGCCAAGACCCTTCGCAGCGCGGGCGCTTCAAGAAGCGGAAGCCTGTGGCGGATGGCGTTGCGTTGCAGCAGGTCGCTGATTTGTTTGCAGCGACGCCGCCGATGGCGATCGAGGCAGAGCAGAGTCTGATTGGATCGGTGCTTTGGGATCCGAAGGTCCTCGGGGATGTATTGCAAATCGTTCGGAGCGGCGCTGACTTCTCCCAGCCTCGACACGCGCGCGTGTACGACGCGATGATCGAACTTTACGACAAGACGGCGTCCGTCGATGCCGTGACGCTGCAGAACCTCTTGCGCGATCGTGGCATTCTCGAAGAGGTGGGCGGCATGGAGTATGTCGTCTCACTTGCGGAAGCAGTGGCGAGTCCTGTCCACGCGCCTCACTACGCGCGCATCATTCGCGAGAAGGCGACGGTTCGCGAACTCATTGAGGCCGCGGGAGAGATTCTTGCGGAGGCGCATCAGAGCCATGATCCAGCGCAGCAGGTGCTCGAACGGGCGGAACAGCGCATTTTTCGCATTGCGCAACGCCGCGAGGGCGCGAGCTTCGCTTCGATGCGCGACCTTATTGATGAAACCATGCGCATCATCGAGGCGAGCGATGGCAAGGGATTCATGGGCGTCCGCACGGGCTTCGCCGCCATCGATGAGGTGACCAACGGCTTGCAGAATGGCGAGTTGATTATCCTCGCCGCGCGCCCTTCGATGGGAAAAACAGCGATGGCGCTCAATCTCATCGAGAATATCGCGCTCCTCGGAGTGCCTTCCGCGCTTTTCAGTCTTGAAATGAGCCGTCAGCAGCTCGTGCAGCGCATGCTCAGTTCGCGCGGCGGCATTGACGGACAGAAGATGCGCCGACATATGCTCGGCGGAGATGATCACCGTCGCCTGATGAGTGCATGCGACGATCTTTCTAAGGCACCGATCTTCATCGACGATTCGCCTGGGCTCTCTCTCCTTGGCATGCGTTCCAAGGCGCGACGCATGAAAGAGAAGTTTGGGATTGGATTCATCGCCATCGACTATTTGCAGTTGATGTCGAGCGGCACGAGAGTGGAGAGTCGGCAGATCGAAGTCTCGGAGATTTCCCGTGGCATCAAGGCCATGGCGCGCGAATTGGAGATTCCAGTGCTCTGCCTGTCGCAGCTCAATCGCGCGGCCGAGCAGCGGGAGGGTCATCGTCCGCGCATGAGTGATCTTCGCGAGTCTGGTTCGATTGAGCAGGACGCCGATGTGGTCGCCATGCTTCATCGCGAGTCGTACTACCACAAGCAGGATCAAGACTGGCTCGACGCGAATCCGGAGAAGGAAAACGCCGCTGAGTTCATCATCTGCAAGCAGCGAAACGGACCAACCGGCACCGTGCATCTCGTCTGGGACGGTGATACGACGCGATTCAAGACGATGGCGTATTCGAGCGTCGAGGGCAGTGGCGCTTCCCGTTACTCGGGCTGATGGGGTTGTTCTATTCTGATGCAACCTTGGGCGTGGATGTGCGTTTCATCTTCGCCTCGAGGGGAAGCGCCTCGATCGCCTGCCGATGGAACCGGATTCTGATTCGCGCCCTCTCCGACTCACCCGATCGCCTGCGGCTGCCGGCGACGATCGCTCGGATTTCGGGCTTGCCGGTGACGCGCTTGAGCGGGTCCTCGCAGACGCGGTTCGGGGTGACGCGAGTGCGTGGGAGAAGCTGGTGTCCAGCTTTGCGCCGCGCATCCACGGACTTGTCCGCGCGCATGTGAACGACGCCGACCTCGCGATGGAAATCGTGCAGTCGACCTTTACGACGGTTGCGATGAAACTCGTGGAGTATGTCGAGAGTGGGCGATTTGAACCTTGGGTCTTCCGAATAGCCATGAACCGCTTGCGCGACGAAATGCGTCGACGCAAGCGACACGCGAAGCCGATGGATCACGGTCTCTTCGACGGTGCGCGCAAAGTCGGCGCTCCCGAACGAGACGAGGTTGCAGGCGCCGCGATGGATCGCGCGATGACGGCGGATAGACTTCGCGCCGCGCTTGAACAGTTGTCCGAGAGCGACCGCGAGGTCATTGATCTGCGGCATTTCGGTGGGATGAGCTTCAAGGAGTTGGCGGAGTACTTTGAGGAGCCTCTTGGTACGCTGCTCGCCCGCCATCACCGAGCGCTGAAAAAACTACGAGGCATGCTTGAAAGGCTCGGGGTGAACGATGCGTAGGGCCGCTGGATCAACGCTAGCGCCGATTTGCGCGGGCGAGGCCGAGAAGAAGGGCGTTCCGCCCTTCCTGCGACGCCTTCTTTTTTTGGCACTCGCAGGGGCGGGGCGCAATTTGGGGAGTAGTGCAGCGTTCAAGAGTGCAGAGTTTGTCCGACTGAGAACTGAAGTGTCGCGATGAAGCAGGATTCTCCCTTCGAACCCCAGGATGAGTTTGACGCGCGGATGCTCGCGAGTCTCGATGCATTGGGACGCGAGGCACGGCGATGCTCGCCCGACGCACTCGCGCGCATCGCGCGGATCTCGGCGGCCTCGCTCCCTCTCGCGCAGGCTCGACACTCATCCTCCGGTGGGGCATCCGTTGGAGCATCACCCGAGCGGCGCCGCTCGCACGAGTTCGCGCGCCGCTTCACTCTCTCAACTTCGTTCGCTCGTTACGCACTCGCGGCCGCGCTCGTGGGCGTTGCGGCTCTCGCGACCGCATTTGTCATGTTGCGCGAGGGAGAGAAGCCTCGCGCATTCGAGCCCTCGCGCGAACTCGCGATTGAAACACCCCGCGACTCATCGAGCGCGCCAGAGCCGGCGCTCCGAGTCGGCGCGATCCTCCCCGCGCATCTCGAGAGTGCGCTTGCGCGAGAAGTCGCTGTCGCAGATGGCCTCGCGCGCAGCAACACCGCCGAAGCCGCATTGCTGCGCATTTCTTGTGAGGCATGTGAGTCATCGCCAAGCGCCGATCCATTCGGGGTCGTCCTTGCCTCGCGCGCGGTGCATTTCGACGAGTTTGAAGCAGAATTGCGAGTGCTTGCGGGCGAGCGCTCCTCCTTCTAGGCTTCGCGAGGCTCTCTGAAGCGCATCATGCAAAGGAACTCCACCATGCATCGCAAGCAACCATTCGCGCAATCCTTCTACGCACGGTCGGTGGCTAAGTACGCAGCGCCGCTCATCGCAATGTGCGTGCTCTGTGCGCCGACCGCGTCCGCGATTGCTCCTCCAACCACGCCGCCGGATTGGCCGCGTGCGGGAGGATTCGGTCCGGCAGGTCACGCGATTGGGTTGCCCGGCAGTGGCGGAAACCTTATGGACTCCATAGTCGGCGACACAAGTCAACGAAAATGGTCCGACGCGGATCTCAAGAGCATCATCGAGATCGGATCGCAGATTTCGCCGCGCTGGGGTGAGTCGTTGCAGGCGCGATTCGACGCGGATCCAGAGGAGATGCGTCGCGCATTGCGAGGTGGAGGCCGTCGCATGGCGGCGATGCTGATTCTTCGCGAGAAGGCACCAGCGGTCTTTGAAGCGAAGGTGGCCGAACTGCGTGCTGCGGCGCACTCGCAACGCTTGGTTGAAGAGCTGCTGAACGCGCGGTCGCGCCATGCCAACGGCGACGAGATCGAAGCGCTGGGCGCACAACTTGTTGCCGCGACTCGTGAGGAAGTCGACCGATCACTCGCCACACGCGTGGCAGAACTGTCTGCGCTCGAAGAGGCACTCGCCCGATTCAAGAATGAACTTGATGCGGATGCCTCGCGCAAGGAGGCACTCGCGCAAGCGCTCCACGATCGGTTGCTTTCGGCGCCGCGCGCACCTCGGCGCCCAGCGCAACAGGAAGCTGTACCCTCCGCGCCGTGAGCGCGATTTCGACTTCTGTAGTTGAACCCATGCACGCGAGAGGGCGTGTGCGTCAACGCATGGGCATCACTGGGCGCATTGGTCTTTTCGTGTTTCTTCTGATGCTCGGTGCGTGCGCGCTGAGCCTACCGTGGAGTTTGGGGCCGGTTGGCGGGACGAGTTCCGCAGCGCGACTTGCGCGCAGCGAAGCGTCGAATCTCTCGCTCAATCTCCTCCCGCCGCTTTGGATTGCACTCGACGCAAGCGACGCGTCTCGGGTGCAGGTCGCCGCCGACGGGGGTCAGTACATTCCTGGTCGGTTGCTTGGAACCGACCGCCTCGGACGCGATGTATTCGCACGATTACTCGCGGGCGGCGCCGTGAGCCTGCTTGTGGGACTCTCCGCTGCGCTCGTGGCGGTCGTCATTGGCACCCTGTACGGAGCGGTGGCGGGCGCGGCGGGTGGAAAGACGGACTCGGCGCTGATGCGCATTGTCGACATTCTCTTCGGACTTCCGTCGATTCTGCTCGTCGTGCTCCTCGCGGTCGCGGTGGACGGGTTGCTTGAACGCAGGGGCGAGGATCTTGGTCCCGTCGCGCGACAGGCCCTCAATCTTGCAACGCTTCTCGTCGCAATCGGCGGTGTCTCGTGGCTCACGATGGCGCGGGTGATTCGCGGCCAGGTGCTCTCCTTGCGCGCGCAACCATTCATGGAAAGTTGCCGCGCGATTGGCGTTTCTCCCACGCGCCAGTTTTTTCGACATCTTCTTCCAAATCTGATCGGACCGATCACCGTCTACGCTGCGCTCGCTGTTCCCGCTGCGATCTTGTCGGAAGGATTCCTGAGTTTTCTCGGCATTGGCGTAAAGGAGCCGCTGCCGAGTTGGGGCAATCTTTGTTCGGACGGTTTACCTGAACTGAATCCGATCGAGAGTCGATGGTGGCTGCTTGCTGCGCCATGTGTCATGATCGCATGCACGCTGGTATCACTGAATTTCCTCGGGGACGAGTTGCAATCGCGGTTCGATCCGATACGCGCCAAAAGGTAGTCCGCCGCGAGTCTGCATCGTGTATCTGATAGGCTCCCAATCCCCGCTGTCTTTGCGACACGCGGGGTCGTTCGCTGTTTCGGTTGTCCGAAAAACTCGCCTGAGGTTGCGCATGCAGAACCGCTTTGGATTCAAGGATTTCATTCAGTTCCTCTTGCTCCTTGTCGTCGTCGTGCTCGGTTGGTTGCAACTGGTGCAACAGGATCGCGATCGGATTCTGCAGCAGGATGTGCTCGCCAAACTCGCCGCGATGGAAAAGAGTCTTGCCAACGGCGTCATCAGTGGTGCTGCGGCACGCGCCTCTGCCGCTCCGAACAACTCGACGCGAGACACGTCGTGGGCGCGTCCGGGGGTCGAGATTGAATGGCAGCCTCCGTGGGAGTTTGCGACGGACCCGAGAAACGAGCCGGGCTTCGAAGAAGGTGGGGAGTTCACGGATCTCTTTGAAGCGCAGCCCGCGAAGCTGACGCCGATCATCGGCGGTGATGTATACGCGACGCGCGTGGGCGACCGAGTTTGTGAGTCGCTTGGCGCCTTTGACTCAAACACTCTGCGGTTTCGCGGCGTGCTCGCCTCGGCATGGCAACAAGACCCAGCCGGCTTGTGGATCCGTGTCAGGATTCGCGACGATGCCTGCTTTTCCGACGGCGAACCATTGACTGCTGAGGATGTGCGATTCACGTTTCAGGACTATGTCTTCAACATGTCCATTGAGAACGAGCGCGCTCGGTCCACCCTTGATCAGATCACCGATGTGGTGGTGATTGACCCGCACACCGTCGAGTTCAAGTTTTCGAAAGCGCTCTCCTTCAACCTTCCCTACACGCTCGGGGTGTATGTGCTCCCCAAGCACTTCTATTCGAAGTTTGAGCCGGCACAGATCAATGCTGCCACTGGGCTGTTGATGGGATCTGGTCCATACCGAATGGAACGATTGGATCCGAGTGCGCAGTGGACGCCAGGCCAAGACATCGTGCTCGTGCGTAACGAAAACTACTGGGGCCCACGATCTCCGCTTGAAAAGCTGCGCTATCGCGTCGTGACGGATGACCTGGCTCGCTTGGTTGCGTACACCAATGGCGAAGGCGATCAGACGCTTCCGACAAGCCCGCAATTCGTGAAGGTGACGAAGGAACCAGACTGGGAGGTTGAGAATCAGTCACTCAAATGGATCAACATGCGAAGCGGCTACTCGTTCATCGCATGGAACGGCGGGCTGCGCAACGGCAAGCCCACTCCGTTTAGTGATGTGCGTGTGCGGCTCGCGATGACGCTCTGCCTCGATCGCGAGCGCATGATCAAGGACATTTGGGAGGGTATTGGCATCGTCGCGAAGGGGTCAGTGAATCCTGAGAGTCCGGCGTCTGATCACGCGCTCAAGCCGTGGCCGTTTGATCGAGCACGGGGCAAAGCGTTGCTTGAAGAGGCGGGGTGGAAGGATCGCGACGGTGACGGGGTGCTCGAAAATGACAAGGGCGAACCATTTGTCTTTGAGTTCACTCGTGCCGGCGGCGGCGAGATCGCCGAACGCATCGCGAATTTCGTGAAGGATGCGTATGCCAAAGTCGGTATTCGCGTCGAGATCAAGGTCATTGACTGGTCGGTGATGCAGGAGATTCAGAAGGCGCGAGACTTTGATGCGCTCATCATGGGTTGGTCCGCCACTGCGCCGGAGAGTGATCCGAAGCAGATCTTCCACTCGGACTCTATCAAGGAGGGCGGAGACAACTTCGTGCAGTGGAACAGTCCCAAAGCGGATGCGCTTATTGACAAGATTCGCACGACGATCGACTATGACGAGCGAATGAAGGCATGGCATGAGTTTGAAGCGACGCTGCATGCGGAGCAGCCCTATACGTTTGTCCGCGTCGCGCCTTGGCTTCGATTCGTGAAGAAGTCGATCGGCAATGTGCACATGTACAAGACGGCGCTTGAACCGTGGGAGTTCTTCCGCGCGGGCGAACAATCCGTCCCCGCCAACTGATTGCATGCGCATGTGTCGAATCATGTCCCGTGAACACTGCCGAGGTACGGTCGGATGCTGAACTACATCCTCCGGCGCATCCTCTTCATGCTGCCGACCATCATCGGCATCACCTTTGTCGTGTTCCTCCTACTCGCGCTTTCGCCGGGCGGCATTGGCGCGGCTGCGAGTGTCTCCGGTGGGCAGCAAGATGCGTCGAAGGCCGCGATGCTGCAGGCGTATCTCGAAGACCGCTACGGCTTGAATGATCCGGTCCTCGTGCAGTACGGGCGTTGGCTCCATCGCATTTCGCCACTGAAGTTTGGGACCCGCGATCAGGTCACGCCAGCCGGCGAGCGGCTGCAGCCTCCGAAAGAACTTGCGCCACCACCGATGGTCGAGTGGCTTGGAGTAACCGACTTCTATCCATCCGTCGACGAGCATGTCGCGAGCGTGGTCGCTGCGCGAAGGGGGACGGGAGGGTTGGTCCTTCTTCCCAATGCAGACCAGGACTGCGCGCGACAGTATCGAAAGATCGCGAATGATGCACTCACGGCGCGGTCGAAGTTTCTCGCATCAAAACGCACGTTTGAGAGCGCACTCGCTGCCTACGCGGCCGCAAGTGGTCATGGCGAGGCCGATGGAAAACTCTTGGATCGCAAGGGCAAGATCAAGCTCGATGCACTCAGCACGATGACGGTCGATCGCTCGAATGCGGCGTGGCCCAAGGTGGAAGCGTCGGCGCAGGCGATGCTCACTGCGTGGCGAATCGCGCGCGCGGAACGAGAAGTCCTCGCCGTTGCATTTTCCGAGCGTCCCTTTCCTGAGTCTGGCTTCACGATCATTCCGGAGACGGTATGGATCGGACCGCCCGACCTCGGAACGGCATTTTCGAAGAGCCGTCCCGTTTCAAGTCTGATTCTGGCCGCTCTGCCTGTGACGCTGCTCTTGAATCTCATTGCGTTTCCGATCATCTATCTGATCGCAATTCCTTCCGGCGTCCTCGCAAGTGCGCGTAAGGGCTCGTGGTTTGATAAGGCATCCGGCGCACTCTATGTCGCGCTGTGGTCGATCCCAACCGTGTGGGCCGGCGTGCTTGCAATTGGCTACTTGTCAAACAAGCAGTATCTCGGGCTGTTTCCCGTGGCGGGCATGCACGACCGTGCGGCAGATGGTTGGACATTTCTCCCAGGCGTGCAGTTCAATGGCACTTGGCAGATGGGTTGGCTACTCGACATGGGCTGGCATGCGGTGTTGCCGGTTGCATGCTTGGTCTACGGTGGGTTTGCGGTGCTCTCCAAGCAAACTCGCGCGGCGATGCTCGACAATTTCAACGCTGACTATGTCCGCACGGCGAAGGCGAAGGGGGTTTCGCGAAAGGATGTCGTGATTCACCATGTCTTCCGCAACAGTCTCTTGCCGCTCATCACGATGTTCGTGACGGTTTTCCCTGCCACGCTCGCAGGATCCGTCGTGATTGAGCGCATCTTCAGCGTGCCTGGTATGGGAAGTCTGATCCTCGACGCTATCGCCCAGCGCGATCGGGAACTCATTCTCGCCAACACATTCATGATCGCGTGCGTAAACCTCTCCGCACTGCTCTTTGCTGACATCCTCTACGCGGTGGCGGACCCACGGGTGAGCTATGAGTGATGCGATCAACGGCAGCGTGCGCGATGGCGCAGTGACCAGCATCTCCGGCATCGAAGCGATGCGTGGTGTGGGCGCGCAACAGGCGAAGGGTTTTTGGGCCGACGCGTGGGATCGTGTGGTCGCTCGCGTAGGCGCGAAGGTCGCGCTTGGATGGATCTCGGTGATTGCGTTCTTCGCGGTGTTCGCGCCGGTGATCGCCAATGCGCACCCCATCGTTCGCACGAATACCTCTAACGGTCAGTGGGATTCCCCGCTTTGGACTTCACTCACGAGCGTCGATCTCGCGCTGTTGTGCGCGGGCGTCTTCGCATTGCCGTGGATCGCTCTCCCGAAGCGGCTCGCGTCCGCCTGCGGAGTTGCGCAACGATCGACTCGTCTCGGCCTGCTGTTGTTGGTCGCGCTGCAGGCGGGCGCGACGATCGTCGTCTGTGGCGCGGTGAGCGCCTGGAGTCGAGACGCTGAGAGCGCGCCGTGGATTCGTAGCCTCGCGGGGATGTCGCACTTCCCGCTCGTTGCGTCCCTCCTCGTCGGACTCGTGTTGGCGATCGTTGCGTTTGTCGCATCGTGCGGCTCGTTGAGCCGACTCTCCACGCGGAGCGGGTTGATTCTGCTTGCCGCGGTCGTCAGCGTCACGGCGAGCCAATCGCGCTGGAGCGATCGGCTTGTGAATTTCGATGTTTACGATGAACAGGAAGCATCGGGAGCTTTCTCAATGGTCTATACGCTCATCCCGTTCTCGCCCGACTACGGGCGGAGCGATCTCTATGTCCTCGAACCGATGACGAAAGTGAGTGACGCCGTTCCGGCGCTCGCGGATCGCGGGATTGGCTCCAAGACGCTGTTGCTCGGGAGTGACGCCGTTGGCAAAGATGTGCTCTCGCAGATGCTGTGGGCTTGTCGACTCTCGATTTCGATTGGATTGCTCTCCACTGGGATTGCGGTGTCGATTGGGGTGACGCTCGGTGCGTTGATGGGCTACTTCGGGGGATGGGTGGATCTCCTGCTTTATCGCGTCGTCGAGGTGTTTATGGCGATCCCAGTGCTGTTCCTACTCATCGTTGCCGCGGCCGTTCTTCCGCGCGACACCTATGTAATGATGGCGATCATCGGCTGCGTTTCCTGGACGGGTGCGGCGAGGTTTACTCGTGCGGAGTTCTTGAAGCTACGGCGGCAGGACTTCGTGCAGGGCGCGCAAGCGGCGGGTCTTCCGCTTCGCTCCGTGTTGTTCCGGCACATGCTTCCCAATGGGGTGACGCCGGTGCTCGTCGACGCGTCGTTCGCCGTTGCGGCGGCGATCATCGCCGAGGCAACGCTGTCTTACCTCGGACTTGGTCCTGATGGACAGGCCTCGTGGGGCAAGCTCCTCTCGAGCGCGACTGGAACGACAGGCACTTTCGTTTGGTGGCTCGCGATTTTCCCCGGCTTCGCAATCTTCTTCACTGTCCTCAGCTACAACATGCTCGGCGAAGCCATGCGCGACGCAATTGACCCGAAGCTCCGAAAGGCCGCGCACTGATGTCGATGCAAGTCCAAGCATCTCTCCATGCCCCCGAGAACTGCGCCACGAAGCCGATCTTTGAAGTCGCGGATCTCGCTGTGAGTTTCGCAAACTCCGCGGGTGGGCCGCGCATCCAAGCGGTCGCGGGCGTGTCGATGACGGTGCACGCGAACCAAACGCTCGCGGTGGTGGGCGAGAGTGGCTGTGGCAAGAGCGTGACGGCGATGAGTGCGATGCAACTGATCCCGCGCCCGCCTGGCCGCTTCGATCGCGGATCGATTCTCTTTGAAGGTCGCGATGTGCTCTCGATGAGCGAGCGCGAGATGTTGACGATTCGTGGCGGAAAGATCGCGATGATCTTTCAAGAGCCCATGACGAGTCTGAATCCTGTCTACACGATCGGAGATCAGATTCTCGAGGCGATCTACCTCCACCAAGATGCTCGAGGAAAAGAGGCGGAAAATCTCGCGATCCAAGCACTCAAAGAAGTGGGCATTCCCGATCCTGCTGGCCGCCTTGCGATGTACCCGCATCAGT
>SXGR01629724.1_pt1 | contig 100005 bp, 93 predicted proteins | sample 3174711 | NCBI WGS metagenome assembly SXGR01 (sample SAMN11356860, study PRJNA531348) | freshwater metagenome | isolation source: freshwater sample F1-60 | place: China: Fuxian Lake, Yuxi | collected 2017-12-25 | reverse complement strand
GGCACGTGGTACTGGAATCGTTACCCCGGTTGCCGGTGCGACGTGGAGAGCATCGACTACAGCTACCAGTTCTCCGACCCGTTGCAGCAGGAGTGGGTGTGGAGTGAACGTTATTCGGCCCAACCCGAAATTCTGGCCTACTCCAATCACGTCGCGGATCGTTTTGGCCTGCGCCCACTCATCCAGTTCGATACCAGTGTCATCAAGGCGGACTACAACGAGTCCACTCAGCGGTGGTGGGTGCACACCAGTCAGGGCAAGATATACGACACGCGCTTTCTGATCATGGCAACAGGCTGCCTCTCCACCACCAATACACCGGCCTTTCCGGGCCTCGACACCTTTGCGGGTCGAACCTTTCATACCGGGCAATGGCCGCAGAACGGTGTCGACTTTACCGGCCGACGTGTCGGCATCATCGGTACGGGTTCATCGGCGATTCAGTCCATCCCTATCATTGCCGCCGAAGCGAAGGACCTGACGGTTTTCCAGCGCACGGCCAATTTCAGTGTGCCCGCGCAGAACCGGCCTTCGGATCCGGCAGAGGTTGCTCGCGTGAAGGCGAACTACGCGGAATATCGGCAACGCGCCGCGCAACAATCCGCTGCCTTCGGACCTGACCAGCCCCGCAATTTCGACTCTGCTCTCGCAGCAAGCCCTGAAGATCGCCAGCGACGGTTCGAAGCACACTGGCAGTTGGGCGGCTTCATGTACCTCGCCGCCTACGGCGATCTGATGCTCAACGAGGATGCGAATCGCCTCGCCTCTGACTTCGTCCGCAGCAAGATCCGCCAGATCGTGAAAGACCCGGCAACCGCGGAGTTGCTGAGCCCAAAAGGCATCATCGGTTGCAAACGGCTGTGTGCAGATTCGGGGTATTTTGAAGCCTACAACCGCGACAATGTGCAGCTGGTGGATATCAGCCAACAGCCGATTGAGCGGCTGACAAAAACGGGTCTCGTCACCGGCGGCAAGGCATACACGTTTGATGACATTGTCTTTGCTACCGGTTTTGACGCCATGACGGGTTCATTGCTGCGCATGGACATTCGTGGCAAAGGCGGCCGATCACTGAACGATAAATGGGCCGCGGGTCCGCTCACCTATCTCGGTTTGATGATCGAGGGATTTCCGAACCTGTTCACCATGACCGGGCCAGGCAGCCCATCGGTACTCGCCAACATGGTGACCGGCGTTGAACAACATGCCGAGTACATCCGTGATCTGATCCAGTGGATCCGCAAGGAAAAAGCGAGTGCAGTTGAAGCCGCGCCAGCGGCGGAAAACGACTGGGTCGCGGCGGTAAACGTCCGCTCACAATTGACACTCTATCCACGTTGCAACTCCTGGTACCTCGGCGCCAACGTGCCCGGCAAGCCGCGTGTGTTCATGCCTTACATCGGCTTTCCGGATTACACGAATAAACTCCATGGTGTGCGGGAAGCGCAATTCGAAGGCTTCGAGCTGCAACGCTGATCATCCGGCGGAGCCATCGATTGAATCAGAGCCGTGGAATCAGTCCAACAAGACGTTAACCACTGAAGAGCATCGTCAACATGATCAAAGCCAGAATGATCAAAGTCAGAAAGATCAACTTCGAGTTTCCTGATGACGTGCCGTTCTGGTTCAACCCACGCAGTCGCGAGGCGAGCCTTGTGGCCAACAACCTCTCGATGATGGCCCCGGCGTTCGAGCGTTACTTCATCCGGGCGATCAGGGATGTCTTTCCGCGCATCAAGTCCGCCGCGGTACGCGAGGAGGCGGATCTGTTCTGTCGCCAGGAGGGTCAGCACTCAAGGTCACACATCGATCATCAGGAGATGCTGCTGCGTCGCTACCCGGCGCTCGAAGCGACGCGCGATCACATCAATGCGTCGTACGCCACGCTGTACGAACAGGAATCCACCGAATTCGCACTCGCATACGCCACCACCATCGAACTCGCCTTCAAGCCCATGGCGAAGTTTCTGGTCGGCAATCGGCAAATTCTCTTCGCTGACGGTGATCCACGCATTACAGCCCTCGTGCTCTGGCACTTCGTCGAAGAATTCGAACACCGCAGTGCGATGTTCAATGTCTACAACGACGTGGTCGGCAACTACGTCTACCGGCTGCGAACGATCGGCAGAACACGCAAGCACGTCGCCGCCCTGGCGGAGTCCACACGCAAGGCGATGGAAGCCTGCGAACCGCTGCCGAAAGTGGACCCGCTCGCGCCACAGATTCCACGGCTCGCGCGCATCCAGCTGACGCTTGGACTGTTTGAGACGTTTTCGCCTTTGCATAACCCCGAGTCCGGCGAAATCCCTCGCTGGATCAATGACTGGATGGCAAAACACGACGCAGGACAGGACATGACCCGGGTGGCGCTATAGGTGACGTTATGAGTGGTGATCCGTTCGATGTGGTGATCGTGGGTGCCGGTTCCGCAGGTTGTGTGCTCGCTGATCGGCTCAGTGAGCGTGGTAACCGACGTATTTGTCTCCTTGAGGCCGGAGGTTCGACACGTCATCCGCTGGTGCGCATTCCTGCTGGTTGGGCGGCGACCTTTCGGCACCGCGATTTTGACTGGGGATTCAACACCGAACCGGAACCTTCGTTGGATGGCCGGCCCATCTATTGGCCGCGGGGTCGTGGACTGGGGGGCTCAAGCGCGATCAACGGCATGATCTACATTCGCGGTCACGCCATCGACTTCGAACGATGGGCGCAGGCCGGCGCGGAGGGCTGGAGTTATGACGACGTACTGCCGTACTTTCGCCGCGCCGAACACCAGGAAACCCATCGCGATACGTTTCACGGCTCCGGTGGACCCCTGCACGTCCAGGATTCACGCGATCAACGCCCGATCCATGAAGCCTTCATCGAGGCCATGACGTCACTCGGCATACCCCGTAATGCGGACTTCAATGGCGCTGACCAAACGGGCGCCGGCTACTACCAGTTTACGCAGCGAAGTGGTTCACGCTGGAGCACGGCCGACGCCTATCTGCGTGATGCCAGATCCCGAAACAACCTGCAGATTGAAACCCGTGCACTCGCACTCAAGGTGCTCTTCGAAGGCACCCGTGCGACGGGTGTACGTATCCGTCAGGACGGGAAGGAGCGGGACATTCACGCACGCCATGTGGTGCTCAGTGGCGGCGCAATCAACTCGCCCCAATTGCTCGAACTCTCCGGTGTAGGTGACCCGGCACGACTGGCTGCACTCGGTATCCCTGTTGTACACGCGCTGGCGGATGTCGGCGAGCACCTTCAGGACCACGTGCTCAGCAAAGTGGTTTATGGAACACATGAAGTGTCTTCGATCAATCGCGAAGTTCAGGGCTGGCGCCTTGGCGTTGCCGCCATGAACTGGTTTTTCCGTCGTCGTGGCCCCCTCTCCGCTGGCTCTGCACTGTGTGGTGGCTTTGCCTATACGCGGGACGATATCGACGCCCCTGACGTGCAATTCTTCTTTGCCTCCGGCGCCACACTCTTCAACGCCAACGGCAAGATCAAGGCGCTGCCGATTCCGGCGATTACCTGTGCTGTCGACCAAAGCCGGCCCGAGTCCCGTGGCAGCGTCCACATCCGCTCGACGCGTCCGGACGAACATCCGGAAATCCGCGCCAACTACCTCGCCACCGACAATGATCGTCAGACGATGACGCGGGGGCTGCGCATGATCGAGAGGATCTTCAACGACAAAGCCATGCAACCGTACATCACGACGCGCATGTCACCGGGACCTGCGCTCGACATGAATGACGATGATGCGCTGCTTGCGTATCTGCGCGCTGATGCGGGCACCGCCTACCATCCAACCAGCACCTGTGCGATAGGAAAGGTCGTGGATTCGGGGCTGCGAGTTTTTGGCCTCAACGGCCTCTCGGTTGCCGATGCGTCGATCATGCCCAGTGTCGTTTCCGGCAATACCAACGCAGCAGCCATCATGATCGGCGAGAGAGCCTCGGATCTGCTGTCCCAACAACTTCAATAAGTGGATTTTTCGATATGAGCGATGCACCTGCTGTACGCCGCGGCCATCAGTTGGTCGGCCCGGCCCTGAAGGCACAAGGGGTAGATACGGTGTTCTTCATGCTGGGCATCGGTGGACCACACTCTCCACCGGTTCAGTCGTGCCTCGACGAAGGCATACGTGGCATCTATGTCAGGCACGAAGAAGCCGCAGCGATGATGGCCCACGCCTATGCGCGCATGACCGGCAAACCCGGTGTCGTGTTCACGCCACTTGGACCTGCAACCACGAATGCCATCACCGGTGTCATGAATGCCAACATGGATGCCTCGCCGATCGTTCTGATCGGTGGTGGCCAGAATCGGGCCGACGCCGGTCGCGAGGCGTATCAGGAACAGGATCAGGTGGCGATGCTGAGGCCCGCCACCAAGGTCGCTTATCGCATCGAACTCCCTGAGAAGATTCCGGAGCTCATCGCTCGTGCACTTCACCAGGCCAGCAGCGGATGTAAAGGCGCCGTTTATCTCGATCTTGCCGGCGACGTCATTCACGCAGCGGTCGATGAGCGCAAGGTGTTGTGGCCGGCGCCGCGCCGTGAACAACCACGTCCGGCGATGAACGATGAGCAGCTGGATACGCTCCAACAAATGTTCTCTGCCGCCGAGCGGCCAGTGATTCTCGCCGGCAGTGGCGTGATCTGGTCAGGCGCTGCTGCAGCACTTGCCGAGTTCGTCACCGCCGCACGAATTCCTGTGGTCACGACACCCCAGGCGCGTGGTGTTGTACCCGAAGATCACGAGCTGGTCTTCACCGTCGCCAAGACCCCGGCACTGCAGCAAGCTGACCTCGTCATCATCCTCGGCACACGTGCCAACTGGTTGAACCGGCACTTCCTGCCACCTGCAATCTCGGCCAAGGCCAAAGTGGTGAACATCAACATTGACCCGGAGACCATTGGCCACATGCGTGTGCCGGATCTCGGCGTCATGGCGGATGCAAAAATCGCGATCGGGCAGATGCGACGACTGCGCAACTATTCCGGTGACCACGCCCGCTGGTCGGGCTGGATCGAACAGCTGAAATCCGCGAACGGCACCGGCGTTTCCCAGGGCAATGTGGTCACAACACCTGCAGGCCACATCCATCCGCAGTTTCTGGTGGAGCGTATCGGCGACTTCTTGCCACGTGACGCCATCTTCGTTGTCGACGGTCATGAAACGCTGGAGTTTGCCCGCCGGGCGATCTCATCGTTCTCCGTAGGCGGCTACCTCGGCACCGGCCCGAATGGCTGCATGGGTGTGGGCGTACCGATGTCGATTGGTGCGAAGGTCGCCTGCCCGGACCGTCCGGTTATCTGCTTCATGGGCGATGGTGCGTTCGGCTGGAATGGCATGGAGTACGACACTGCGGTGCGGCACAACATTCCCTTCGTTGGCATCATCGGTAACAACGCCGGCTTTACTGCACGGCCAACCGCAGGACAGGGTGCAGGCCGAGACCTTGGCTTCCAGCGTTATGACAAGGTGGTGGAAGCACTCGGGGGTTATGGCGAGCTGGTCACGAAACCGGAAGAGATTCGTCCGGCACTGGATAGGGCACTGGCTTCTAACAGGCCGGCTCTGGTGAACGTGCAGATCGACCCGGATACACCGGCTTCGGGTGGACTGCTTGGCGCACTCGGCAGCAGCCAGGCTACGAAATAGCAGAGGCCATGCGGAGATGAAGCGGGGGTGAAGCCCAGATGAAGCCCGGACGAGGCCTGAACGAGGAGAGGATTGATGGCATTTGCGAAGATCACCGACGAAGCACTCGCGGAACTTCGGGACCGGATCGGGAAAACACCCAGCCGCAAGACGCCACCGTTCTACACCGAGATCAATACCGACGCTGCGCGCCATTTCGCGCACGCGATGGGCGACGATAATCCGCTCTACTGCGATCCGGACTACGGGCGGCAAACGCGCTGGGGCATCCAGCTCGCGCCACCGTGCATCCTGTACTCCACCGACAACGTCTGCTCAGGCGCCATCGAAGGCCTGCCTTCGATTCATGCCATGTACGCGGGCACGGATTTCACGTTCCATCAACCGATCACGATTGGTACGACCATGAGGACACAGAGTTTCCTCAAGGAGCTCATTGAGATTCCGACGAACTTTGCGGGACGCTCCATCAAGCAGGTGTACACGACGGCGTTCTACGACCAGAACGGCTTGCATCTCGCTGATGCGGATGCCTGGGTTTTTCGTACGGAGCGCGATACTGCCCGTGAACGCACCGAGCGAGGTGGCAAGTACCAGGCGCCTACGGCCGATACCATTCAGCGTTACACCAACGCGGAAATCGCCGAGATCGCTGCCCACTATCGCAACGAAAAACGGCGTGGCGCGCAGAAGCTCGTCTGGGCCGACGTGATGGAGGGTGCTGAAATTCCTTCGATTCTCAAAGGTCCCTACACCGTAACCGCAGCAGTCGGGTTCATGCAGACCTGGGGCAGTTATGCGATCAAGAACAACCGCATGGCGTTCAACTACTACGACCTGCATCCGGGCCTTGCCGCACCCAACGAATTCAATGTGCCAGAGCCGCCGGTACGTGTTCACTGGGACAACCCGTTTGCCCAGGCCGTGGGCGCACCGGGTGCCTACGATTTCGGACCGGAACGTGTGGGCTGGCTTGCGCATCTGCTCAGTGACTGGCATGGGGATGATGGCCTCATTCGCCGGCTCAACATCCAGATCCGGAGGCACAATACCATCGGCGATCTGGTTCGCTGCCGAGGCCGCATCAGTCGCAAACGCATCGAGGATGGTCGCTGTCTCGTCGATCTGATGGTGTGGGGGGAAACTCAAGGCGGTGAGATCTCGCTCAAGGGTGAAGCGACCGTTGAGTTGTTTCAGGATTGATCAGCAGCGGCAGCGAGCCGCGCGGAGTGTCCTCATTAGATATCCTGGTTGGATACAGTGTGTCCTCATCAGATAGATTCCGATGCCGCAAACGGGGGAGCGGATGCCCAGACCATTGATGTTTTCCGCTTTCGTGATGGATACCGCCTCCCACATCCTGCATGGACTGTGGCGGCGACCAGATGGTGGTCAGCTCGGCTTTAACTCACTGAAGCTCTGGATTGATCTTGTGCGTGAGCTTGAGCGTGGATTGTTCGACGTGATTTTTTTTGCCGACGTCCACGGCACCTACACGCGTATTGGCGGTTCCTATCGCAAACATGTCGAAGTGGGTTTGCAAATCCCGAGCAACGATCCGGCGGTGATCCTCTCGGCGCTGGCCTGCAACACCGAGCATCTCGGGCTCGCGATCACCAGCAGCATCGTGCAGGACCATCCATTCAGCTTTGCGCGCAAGATGTCCACGCTCGACCATGCCAGCGACGGACGTATCGCATGGAACATCGTCACCAATGCCTTGCCCAACGGCGCGCGCAACTTCGGCTTCGACAATCTCACCCCTCACGACGATCGTTATGCCTGGGCTGAGGAATATGTCGATGTCGCTTACAAGCTATGGGAAGGCTCGTGGGACGATGGCGCGCTGTTGCAGGACCGGGTGCGCGGGATACATGGTGACCCGACACACGTGCATCGAATCAACCATGTCGGAGCGCGCTATAAAGTCGAAGGCCCGCACTTGGTGGCGCCTTCACCACAACGCACTCCATTGCTGTTCCAGGCCGGCTCGTCGCCCGCCGGCATGCGTTTTGCCGCGCGTCACGCCGAAGCGCAGTTCCTTGTGGTGCCGACACCAGCAGTCGCTGCACAGGTCATCGCCACCACTCGCACACTGCTGCCGCAATTTGGTCGGGGCGTGGGCGACATCAAATTCTTCCAGGGTTTGTCCTTCGTCATCGGCAGCACCGAAGAAGAAGTCAGGCGCAAGGATCGAGAGCTCGATGAAGCCATCGACTATGAAGCGATGATCACCCACCTCGGCGGCACGATGGATATTGATCTTCGCGCGGCGTCGCTGGACCAGCCCATTGATGAACTTGAAACCGAGGGTGCCAAGAGTTTGCTCGACTGGGTCAGGGCGGCAGTGCCGGACCGCGTGCCGACAGTGCGCGACATCGGGATGCTAACGAGCCGCAGCAGTCGCGTCAGCGGCACTCCGGAACAGATAGCGGATGCACTCGCCGTGTGGCAGGCAGCGGGTATCGATGGCATCAACGTCATCAATGCGACCATACCCGGCAGCTACCTTGAATTTATGAACGAGGTGATGCCAGAACTGCGGCGGCGCGGTTTCGCGCGCCACGAATACACACCGGGCACGTTACGTCGCAAGATGTTTGGTCACGACCGCCTGCCGGCTTCGCACTGCGGATCGCGTTACCGAGGTGCCTTTAGAGACAGCGTGTAGGCGCTCGGCTTTCCGGGTTTGGTAGAAGCGGTCGACGCGCCCAGCACCCGGTCAGCGCAAACCATAGAAATTTGAGAGCCAGCGCCGCCAACCTGCATGAGATTTCTTTCACATGCAGTGTCTTCCACGTTGCGAGGTGTGCTTTCCCACAGGACCGTTGCAGCCGATGGCTACTGGTTCAGTCCGGAAATTTTAGGTCGTTGAAACAGCTGCGGCAGAAACATAGTTTTTGTGCCGGTCGGTTTGTCGATGACGCTACGGACAAAGAATCCATTTTGAAGTTCTGCAGAAGTCTCGATGCGAGCGACATCTGCACACCCAATCGTCCCTGCGTTATCGGTATCAGGGTCACCCTCGATGAGCCGGGGCGAGCAATTTCGACGTCGTCAGGAGAAGCATGATGAAAACTTCCGCTGTGGTTTCATGGGTGTTGTCAGGTTTTTTGGGCGTTGTGGCCCAATGCGCCAGTGCGGCTGACGGAACGATCGCCAGCCCGGTGCCCATCGTTGCAGCTGAACTGACGTGCCCGAATTTGACGGAAGGCGCGGGATTGCAGGCGCGAGAAAAGGGCGTCCCCCGTTGGTCAACGAGGACACACCTCGGTCAACGAGGACACACCTCCGGGGGTGGAGATCGAAAAATCACGGATGGTTGTCTGCGCACAGAGTCAGTAGCCGATGACTTGTTTTGGCGCGGTAACACAGAACCGTGCTCGCCTAGAACGGTGTGTTGGAGGCAACCGAGCTCATTAACAAGTCAACACGCTCGATCAGCGAAGCCGCTGTGGCTTGCCCCAGTCATAATCTATTCAAAACTGCACGCGCCGCACGCTACGGCAAAGGCGCAGTCGCTCACGCCATGCGCTGACTGCCGACTAGTCGGCGAGGCCACGATCCGTTGAGGGGGTAACTCCGATGGGACTTAGACAGAGACCATCCGTCTAGTCGTCGTCTCCCTCACCACCATAAACTCCGCGTAGTCCTCCAGCAGCTCTGGCCGCTCAAAATGCAGGAAGTGGCCAACGTCAGGGATCAGCCGCACCTCGCAGTTGGGAATCAACCGCTTCGCGATATACATGTCTTCGAGGTCAACGATGGTGTCGTTGGCGCCATTGACGATGAGGGTTCGCGCTTTGATGCGAGTTAGATCAAACAACTCATCGAGTCGCCCGAGCTTCAGGATGTTGCGGCAGTGTGCATAAAACGCCTCGGCGTGGGCGTCGTTGAGCTGTTCGAACTGGGCGATGATCTGGCGTTTGTAGCTCTCGCCGATCTGGTTGCCGAACATTTCCAGAATCAGGTCTGCTCCTCGCGCATAGTCGCCCTTGTGGTACAGCACGAGAGCGCGTTGCACGATGTCTGCCATTACGGCGTTGGTCTTCATGCCGAAGCTGCTGAGTACAAGGTGCTGAACCGCGTCTGGTCGCAAGGCCGCGTAAGCCGTCGCAATTGCCGTGCCCCAGGAGCAACCGGCCAGAGTGACGTCTCCGCCGGGGTGGGTTTTTTCGATCAGCGCGTGCAGGGTTTCGAGTTGCTCCTGGACAGTTACGTGTGCCGGACCGGACTTGATGTTGGAGCGCCCGATTCCGGGCATATCGAAAACTACGACCGTGAAGTGATCCGCGAATCGTTTGACCATGCTGCGCCAGATCGCCATCGTCTGCAGCGCACCGCTCACGCACATCAGCAGATTCTCGTGCTCGCCATACTGGCGATAGGGAACGTCAAATCGCCCAAAATCCAGAGTGCCTTTGATCGTTTTCACAGCAGTCCTCGTCTGTTCATGTACGAGTGCGCTCGAGCCTCGGACCGGTGCCGCTTCCAATCGAACCACCGATGGGTTGCGACTTTGTTACCAAAGCGATCGATGGGCGACAGCGCCAGGAGATTAATGACGCCGGTGACCCGATCACGAAAGCGCGGGCTACTGGATCGCACCGACAGGCCGAACCCGGAATCAAGGTAATGAAACTCGTGCCAATATCCGCTCGGCATAAACAGCGTCTGGCCCGGTTCCAATATCGTTTCGTAGCCGCGCGCACAAGCAAGTGCCGGGTGAGCAACGATATCGGGCTGATCGAGGTCGACGTAGCTGCGAACGGTGAACGGGTGCTGGTACAAGGCGGGTGATTGATCGGGGGCGAACAGCCGGACCCGGCGCCGGCCGTGTATTGCCGTGTGTAACACGTGGCCCATGTCGATGTCGTAGTGCAGTGGGGTGGTGGAACCCTTGCAGCCAAAAAAGGTGTAGACGAAGCGACGGGAAAAACGCAAACCGATATCGGGAAACACCAGATCGTCGAGCAGCTCCGGAATCTGCCGTCCAACGTTGTACAGGAACATCCTCAGATCTCTGCCTTCGCCGAGCGTCTCACTGAGAAAATCCGCAAACGACATAGAGGCGATGTTGCTCATGTAGTGTTTGCCGGGCTCGCCGAAAGAAGCGTCGTAAACGCGTACCGTCTTGTCACCGTAGCGTGCGCGCAGGTGCTGTAGGCTCCAGCGTTTCAGTGCGGGCGAAGCGGCGGCGAAATCCGTTATCAGGGCTGGAGTGTGCTGCGCGATGAATTGTCTTAGTGCGCTTATCCCATCGCGTTCCAGGGAGATCACCGGAAGCTGCAGCGGGAACAGCGCCGACGCAGCCATTCCACCGGTACCGGACACTTCGCTCACAGTTGGCATCAAGGTAGCAGGGCATCCGCAGTCAATGGGTTCACGCTTTCATTGAATTGCAAAGATCGGTCGCAGCGTCACTCATTATAGCGTGTTTTGTCGAAGGTGAAGATTAGCTCTACCAGTGTCCAGACAGCCACATCGGCAAAGATATTTGCGTTTGGTACTGATCTAATGTCGTCTAAGTGAAGCAACCGACACCAAAGCCGAATCATGTCCTCGAGCGCAACGAGTATTCCCCACCACGGCCGGGAACGCATGGCTTATGTCTTCCGCCGTGCCGTGTTCTGGTTCGGGTTCTACATTCGCCCACCTGTGCACTGGTTCATCAGCCTGTTTTCGAAGGTCGGCAATCCTCCGGTGTTTCGACGTGATGTGTTCGACTGGGTTGTGCGATTGGAGAACGATTGGGTAGCGATTCGCGATGAGGCAATGAAAGTACTGGAGCGTCCCGAGGAAATACCGGCGCTGCGCGTGGTTTCACCGGATCACAGCCGCATCGCTACAGACGACAAGTGGAAGGTATTCTTCCTCTGGGGATACGGTTATGAAGTGAAGGACAACACCGCGCGCTGTCCAGTCACCAATGAGCTGGTGAAATCTGTTCCTGGGCTCATTTCGGCATTTTTTTCCATCCACACGCCAGGTACCCACCTGCCGCGTCATTACGGTCCAACCAACGGCATGCTCACCTGTCACCTGGGCTTGAAGATCCCAGAGGATGCGAACAAATGCCGAATCGCTATTGATGACCAGGACTACAACTGGGAGCCGGGCAAGTTCCTGATCTTTGACGACACGTACTACCATGAGGTCTGGAACGACACGGACGAGGATCGTGTCGTCCTGCTGATGCACGTCGAGCGCCCGCTGCGACAACCCGGAAAAGCCATCGCCGACGGTTTCTTATGGCTCGCCACGCGCAGCCCATTTATCCAGGCGACGCTCAAGTCTTTGGATGAGTGGAGTGCACGGGAAGACGCGACCAAGTGAAGGTCGGGTTGTTGGCCATCTCGCCCCTCGGGTTACGCGTTAGATCCCAGGAAGTGATCGAGCCAGTCATGGTAGTGCTGCATGCGCGCCTCATCTTCACAGCGCTTTTATGCCCGAAAACTCCGTGAGCGCATACCTGCCTGAATGTCCCTGATCGGGTGGACGTCCTGATCTATGGTGATCGTCATCGTCTTGTTGCCCGAGATGACATCGTCCTGCGTGAACTCGTCATGTTCCGGCCGTGGCACGGGCGCCAGGTCTTTAGGATCGGCAGGTTTGAACGCTACACCGGCACGCCTGGCCACTTCTTCCCTGGGCTGTATGTGCAACGTAAATTTGTCCCACAGGCATTGATCGTCTAAACGAGGACACACCTCGTGAAACGCGGCTGAATTCACGAGGTGTGCCCTCGTCTTTGCCGCTGGCTCGGCATCAACCAGGACGTGGGGGCGTGGGGGCGTGGGGGCGCGGCGCGCTGGTTCAGCTAATCGCGTGACGACCAGCGCACCGACCGAAGAAGGATCCAGGTCCGAGACTCTGGCCGCTGGCGTACTCCCCGCCGTTCATCGGGAAGTGCGCTGCACAGGCCCCCACTGCGTACAGCCCGGCAATCGGATTGCCGTCGGCACCATGCGCCTGGAGGTCGACGTTAGTGCGCAGTCCGCCAAGCGAGATGTAGGCATCAACCGATGAACTGAACTACAGATTAAACGCCGCAAAGGGACCTTTGTTGAGCGGTTTGAGCCACTCCGGTCGCTTGTGAAACTGCTGGTCCTCACCGGCGGCCGCGTCGCGGTTGTATTCCTCAAGGGTCGCCACCAGCGATCCTTGCGGAACACCAAGCCCAGCCTCCATTTCGCGCACTGTCTCCCACCCGTCAATAAGCTTGTGAGTGCCCTGTTCAGGGTAGGCGAATATGTCGGAGTCGACGATGAGGTAAGCCGTCGAATCGGGTTGCCGCTCGATGAAGTAAGCAAGTCGGCCGTGATAAACATCCTCGGCCACAAATCGCTTGCCTTCGTTGTTGATCACAATCTCCTTGATCAGGTCCGCCGGCGGATAGATGGATGCGGTTGCAATCACGCCGTCCATGCCCCCCGTGACCGCCCCCCGGTCAGATCGAGCTGGATACCCGCGCCGTCGTTGGTCGGAATGCCGATTGTTGTTAGATCGTTGGTGCTGCGATTTCTCGATTCCGGAGCGGTGTATCCAACAGAGCGGCTTGGAGCGCGACGTTCGATGATCTTCGGTGAAGAATGGAAGCGCGCAAATCCACTTTTCATTCTGCAGAAGCAGGAATAGGCTGAGCACGGGATAGAGATTTCACTTGCGTTTACGTCAATTGAAACGGAGATGGATCCATGCAACCAAAAAAAATGCTGGGGCTATCAACCCTGGCCCTGCTTGTCACTTTTCCACTGACCACTCTCGCACCGAAAGCGCATGGTGCAGAAATCGAAGAAATCATCGTCACCGCCCGCAAACGCGTTGAGCCACTGCAGGACGTACCGATTGCCATTCAGGCGTTGGATGCCGCAAAAATCGAGCGTTATAACGCCGATAACCTGTCCGAAATTGCCGATATGGCCAATAACGTTGAGATTTCCGGCGGCACCAACGGCGCCGGTGGCTCTTTCATCATTCGCGGCCTCGGATCCAATCCCGGCGATTCGGGTATCTCGGCCAGTGTTGCCACCAATATCGACGGCGTTCAATCGGAGCGCGGATTCATCGCGCGGTCGGCGTTCTTTGATCTGAACTCGGTGCAGTTCCTGAAAGGCCCACAGGCACTGTTCTTTGGTAAGAACAGCGCGGCGGGTGTGGTCGGTGTTGAATCTGCAAATCCCACCGAAGAATTCGAGACTAAGGTGCAAGTGGGTTATGAACCCGAGGCGGATGAACGCATCTTCGAAGGCATGGTCTCAGGGCCATTGACCGATACCCTGGGGGCCAGGCTCGCGGTTCGCTACACGGATATCGGTGGCTGGATCGACAACAACGCAGGGTTCGTAGAGAACAGCAATGGCCAAGCGATCCCAAGCATGAATGTGCTCGGTTTCTGGCCAGCGAGCGAAAGCTATTACGACCTGCCAGGCGCTGGCAAGGACATCGGGGCGATCACTGCACTGTCCGGACGGCTGACGCTCGAGTGGCGCCCCGTGGATAATTTTCGCGCCCGAGCGAAGTTCTACGTGACTGACGAAGAGAGCGATGGACTGGTAGCCGGGGAGTTCGCCAATTGCACCGACCGGTCAAATCCGCGAGTTGCACCTATCGCGCGACCCATCCTGGCGGACCCATTCCACGACTGCAAACTGGATAACAAAACTTCTCAGGGTGCGCTGCCACCGGAAGTCGTGGCTGGCTGGAACAACAACCAGAACGGCGAACTCGGAGACGGCTTCTTCAGTAACTACGAGGCACAGATCTACACGCTGGATATGGAATACACGCTCGAGTGGGGCAGCTTGAGCTCTCTGACTGGCTGGATGGCCTATGACTTCGACGGCTGGGACAATTTTGGTGGGTTGCAGTACCCATTTTTCGTCGGCTTCAATCCGGATGATCACGAGCAGTTCTCGCAGGAGCTTCGAGTTGCCACTGAACTCGAAAGCCCCTTCAACTACATGTTGGGTTTTTACTACGAGTCTTTTGATCGCCGGCACGAAAATTCCAGCAAGCTGGGTCTCTTCGGCAGGGATCCGACGCGTGGGTTCACCAACGATCAGCATGTGATTCAGGACACCGACGGTGACTCCTGGTCAGTGTTTGGTCAGGTGATCTGGGACATCTCGGATCAATGGGAACTCGCTGCTGGTGCACGCTACCTCGAGGACGAAAAGCACGGCTCCCAGCACCACCAATATGTACACCCGTTTTTGCTCATCATCGGCTGGTTCCCGGAAGGCGTAGACCTTGATGCGGACACCAGCGACACGGATTTTTCCCCGGAGGTTACCTTAACCTGGCGACCTAACGATGACATTACGGTGTGGGGCGCCTGGAAGAACGGCTACAAAGCCAGCGGGTATTCCGCGCCCACGGTGCTCACCAGGACCTTCGGACCTGAAAACATTACCTTCGGCGAAGAAGATGCACATGGCTTTGAGGTCGGTGTCAAATCCACACTCCTCGATGGGCGCCTCCGACTCAACGTGACGGCTTACGACTATGACTTCGAGGACCTGCAGGTCAGCCAGTTCCGTCCGGAGACCACCACGTTTGTCATCGGCAATGCCGCATCGGCGTATACCCGAGGCATCGAGTTTGATGCAGCCTTCCAGGCCACCGATAACCTTCAGTTGTATGCGGAAGGCGGTTTTAACAAGGCAAAGAATGACAAATATCCAAACGTCGCCTGTTATGCCTTCCAGCCGAGAGTTGCGGGCGAGTGCGAAGATCCGGACCGCGATGGTCGATTCTTTCAAGACCTGAGCGGTCAAACCCTCTCCAATGCACCCAAGTTTACCGGCTCCCTGGGATTTGAATGGACTCAGCCGTTGGGTGATAGATGGGTGGGGATCCTGGCGGGAGAAGGTCTCTATACGGACAGTTACGCAACCGCCGGTAATGGCGAGCCGCTTGCCAGGCAGCCGAGCTTCTGGCGTCTGCGTGCCCGGGTGGGGTTGCAGAGCGCCGATGGCAAGTACGATTTCGCCATCATTGGCAACAATCTCACCGACGAGATCTGGCCCATTGGTGGCGCGCGCCCGGGCGCGATTACGCCATCTGACCAGGGCGGCGGCGGTTCACGCCCCCGATCGTACCTGTTCCAGGCAACTTATCGCCTTTGACAGATTGTCAAAGGGGCAACCGGCGGTTACTCCATACCGCCGGCCTGTGTCGAATCTGATCATGCGAGGTGAGTGAGATGGCAAGCATTGCAACCAGAACCCTGCGGACGATGGATGATCCGTTTCACAAGCTGCTGGACGCTGATACCCGCGCCGACAACATCACTGCAGCGATGCGCATTGACAGCCCGATTGAGCCGGGGCCTGCACTGATACCAAAGGCGCGCTATATCTCGCGGGATTACCATGAACTGGAGAAGCAGCACCTGTGGTCCCGCGTGTGGCAGCAAGCAGCGCACGAAGACGACTTCGCCCATATCGGTGATGTGGTGCCTTACGACATCGTCGACAAGTCCTACCTGCTGGTGCGCACCGGCGAGGACGACTACAAGGCTTTCCACAACGCTTGCCTGCACCGCGGCCGCAAACTGCGGGAGTCACCGGCGAAAGGTCTCGATGAAATCCGTTGTGCGTTCCATGGCTGGAGCTGGGAACTGGATGGCACACTGAAGCAGGTACCCTGCGCCTATGACTATTCTGGTTTGGACCGTAACGCGGAGCGTCTACCGGAGGTAAAAGTCGGCCGCTGGGGTCGTTACCTTTTCATCAACCCCGATCCCAATTGCGAGCCACTGGAAAAATACCTGGGTGATCTGTCGAGCCAGTTCAAGGTGTTTCCCTACGAACGTCGTTACAAGCGAGCGCACGTTGCCAAGGTGATTCGCGCCAATTGGAAGGTGGTACAAGAGGCTTTCATGGAGTCCTACCACGTATTGCTTACTCACCCGCAAGGATTGACTGGCGGTGCCAATGACATGTGCACCAAGTACGACGTGTTCGGGAACTACTCACGCGCCATCCGCACGGGCGCATTGGAAGGGTTGGGTGTGCCGGAGTGGGATCCGCTCCCAGGACAGAACGCTGCCCTGGTGCGTCATCCGCTCAATGGATGGGTCTACGAAGATGCAGGCGAGGGACAGGTACGCGTCACTACCCCCAAAGGTAAGAATGGTCTGTTCACTGCAACCGGCAAATGGCTCGAAGGTGAACTCAAGGATGCCAATCAACACCTCTGCATTCTGGTGGGTGGACGAAAGGTGCGCGGCGCGTCCTTAAGCCAGGGCGACCCGATGGCCATCGATCCGACGCAGGCTGAACGACTCAACCGGCTGCTAGGCGAAGGCGCTTCACCCCGCGTGCTTGCAGCCGAGGCGTTTCGAGATTCGCTACGAAAAGTGATCCCTTCGATTGCCGATAACATTCCCGATGTCGAGTTGACCTCGCAGGTGTACCTCACCGTGTTTCCGAATTTTCATCCGTGGGGTTCGTTCAACGAGATCAACTATCGATTCCGACCAAACGGCGACAATCATGAGGAGTGCATCATGGAAGTGATGTTGATGGCACCCATCCCCGATGATGGCGTCTACACGCCGACGCGGGAGGTTCATCAACTGGATATCGACGACGACTTTGTGGAGGCGGAAGAACTGGGTGTACTCGGTCCGGTGTTCAATCAAGACACACTGAACATGCCCTACGTGCATCAGGGAATGAAAGCCAGCGCCAGGTCTCACATCCGGCTGGCGGAGTACAACGAAACCAAGATCAGGCACTTCCACAAGCTCTATGACAAATGGGTGGACGCGTACCGCTAGCCCGCATTATTCATGACCTGTATCCTCCCTTTCGACGAGGCACGCACTGTGACGGTTCGGACGCTGCATGGGCATTACACGCGTTCGACCACGATCACCCGCCTGCCGATGGTTAGACAGAGCGCATTCCCTGTAAGCGGCCATCGGCGAATAACACCTCCAAGAGGAGGCGAGTACCTGAATGGGGTGATATTCGCACGGCAACGCACTTTCTGCCGCATGTGAAGATTGGAAATCGAACCGTCTTACGGCTCTGTTGTTCCCTGACTTTCATTTAGCCTCGAGTCGTCCCGATCTCTGCTTTGAACGCTAACCATTTCTCGGCCGCTCACTCCCCGCGCCTGACTGACAGGAATCACCTCTGTACACTCAATCCCCATTGTTAAAGGGGTTTCCGATGGGGCGAGTGAATCGGGCTGCGGCCATTCTTCTCACAACGTTGTTGGCTACACAGATCTCGTATGCTGCAGGTCTTCCACCTGCGCTCCGGACTGCTGTAGACACACTCCAGGCCGATGCGGCCACCGAACCGACCAATGCGCAAAACCGTGCCGCCCGCGCGGCGATCCTGTGGGACTGGGCCAATGCGATGGCGACGAATGGAGCGCAACTCCCCGTTCACGCCACCCAGATCATCACGTACGGTCTGACCAACAGTGCGAGACCCGGGCTCGACGGCCAGCTCGACACACTCATCGCTGAACTCACACTTCATGACAAATCGCCCGACGCGCTCGGCAAACTTGTCCTTACGCCAGGTCCTTTCACCGTCAGCACCTTCGCAGAGCTGAAGCAGACCTTCACGGTAGGCAGCCGCAACATCCAGACGGGTGGCGGTTTCCTCATCGCCCGCCATTTCATGTCGGATTTTGGTGATTGGCAAACGAACGAACCCGGTGCCGACAACTATCTCTCGGTGGAGAGCTCCAACAGCAGCGTGAACTTCCAGGTGGAGCGAGTTCCGTTTATCGGAATGCACGGCGGTTTTCGCGACAACGCTGAACGCATCGTGTTTCGCGTTGCCAGCGGCACGTTGCTCAGCGGCGATACGGTGACCATCACGTACGGCGATACGCGTGGTGGTGGCAAAGGTCTGCGCATGCCTTCACACGCGAGCGACGCGATGCCACTGCCGATGTATCTCGCTTTCGAAAACGCCAGCCCTTTCTTTGGACTATCGCTCCAACACTTCACCCTCATCGGTGGCAGACTCAAAGGTGTGGCCGCCTTCTTGCCCTCCATCGTCACTGTGAATACACCATTCTCCCTATCGGTACGCGCTGAAGACGGAGCGGCGAATCGTGCCGCCGGGATGATGCCCGGTTGGAAAGTGATGGCCAACAACAAATTGCTCGCCGAAGTACCTGCTGGTGGTGATGTGATCACGGTGCTCGACAATGTCGTGCTCGATACACCTGGGGCGACACATATTCGTGTCGAAAGTGCTGACGGCAAGATCAAGGGGCAAGGCAATCCCGTGCTCGTGCGGGCAGAGCCAGGACCTCAACTCGTCTGGGGCGACACTCACGGTCACTCTGGATTTGCGGAAGGTATCGGCTCAGCAGAAGCGTTCATGCGTTGGGCAAAAGAAGATTCACGCCTGGATTTCGTGACCCACAGCGAACACGACATCTTCATGGACGATGCCGAGTGGGAATCGTTGCGCCGCATCGTGCTCGCCAATCTGGAAGAAGGCCGCTTCATTCCCTTTCTCGGCTATGAGTGGACGGTAGACAATCGCAGCGGCGGCCATCACAACGTACTCTTCCGAACGCCACAGGATCGGCAGCGATTTGATGCGCGCCGTTTTCCGACCTTGCCGCGACTCTATGCCGGTATTCGCGCCAGCACTTCTGAAAAAGATGTGCTCTTGATCCCGCACGCACACAACAGCGGTGACTGGCGGGTGATGGATCCGGATCTCGTTCGTCTTGTCGAAATCATGTCGCACCACGGCACGTTTGAATGGTTTGGACGCATGTACCTGCAGCATGGCCACCAGGTCGGTGTGATCGCCGCGTCAGACAATCATTTGAGTCAGCCAGGTTATTCATCGCCACCTGGTGCAGGCGTGTCACAACGTGCTGGTCTAGCCGGCGTTTACGCTGATAACAAGACCACGGACGGGATCTTCAACGCTCTGCGCGGATTGCGCACTTACGCCACGAACGGTGATCGCATCATCCTCGACTTCAACGTCAACGATGCACCCATGGGGACACGTGCAGCGATGGACAAGTCCAGGCGCATCGCGGGTCAAGTGATCGGCACCGCACCGCTCGAGTCCGTCACTGTCCTGAAAAACGATCAGGTGCTTTGGAGCCAGTCCTACGTCGACGCCGCCGCAGACAAGAACGCTCCGGTTCAGGTGGCTGTGAGTTTTTCCTCTCCATCCGAGCCCGTTAATCCGCGAGATAACCCGCGTGGCTGGCGACCTTGGGTCGGAACGCTGCAAGTGCAAGGCGCGAAAATCGTGAGCGGCGCCCCTGCAGCATCGGGTAACACCACACTCTGGAAAACAGCAGCTGTTCCAGGCTCTACCGACACCTGGTCATTCGCAACCGCGAGCCGTGGCAGCACCAGTACGATGATCTACACGTTGAGTGAAGTGAAGTCCGGCGCAGTGCTAAACCTCAGCATCAATGCCGGACGCGAGTTTGGCGGCGCGCCGCCGTACTTCCGCGCACATCAGCCCGTCGAAGCGGTGAATCTGTCCATTCGTGTGAACGACTTGCGTGACGGCGCACAGACAGCGCGCGTGAACGCCACGGATTATCAGGACTCGATCAGTGTTCGCCGGTGGATTGAAGGGACAACTCGCGAAGCCACCTTCGAGGTGAACGACACGGGCAACGTTGTCGGCGACTGGTATCAGGTACGCGTCGTGCAATCGAACGACGGCGTGGCTTGGTCGAGTCCTGTATGGGTGGGTGGCAGTCCACCGAAATAGTCGCGGCGTCCAACAAAGTTATGAGCACAACGAGTCAGTTCGAGCTGCATCCACAGCTTCGCAAAGACACTCTGTCGGTATGCGATCTTTCACTTTGCCAAGTGCTATTGATGAACGATGCACGTTACCCGTGGGTGATTCTGGTACCGAAGGTCGCCGACGTGCGTGAGATCTGGGGGCTCTCCCCCGATCAACAGACGCAGTTATGGACTGAAGTTTCCCGCTGCGCAGAGCGCCTGAAGGAACTCACCCGTGCAGACAAGATGAACGTCGCCACGCTCGGCAACATGGTGCCGCAATTGCACATTCACGTGATCGCTCGCACGGCAGATGATGCGGTTTGGCCCGCACCGGTGTGGGGTCGCGGCGAAGCGCAGCCTTATGCCACGCTTGCCGCTGTTCGAAGGGTTGAAGCGTTACAGCTTACATTCGCTCGATGATGGTGGCGGTGGCCATGCCGCCGCCGGTACACATCGCAATCAAAGCGATTTGTTTGTTGAGCCGCTCGAGTTGATCAACCGCAGTGCCGATGAGCATGCCGCCCGTGGCTCCGATGGGATGACCGAGGGCAATTGCACCACCGTCGACGTTCAACGCTTCATTGCCAATGTCCATGTCACGCATGAACTTCAGCACCACCGACGCGAACGCTTCGTTCACTTCCCACAGATCGATGTCGTTTTTGGTCATGCCGGCCTTTTCAAGGCATCGCTTCGCAGCGGGACCCGGCGCAGTCAACATGATGAGAGGCTCGGAACCGGCGGTGGCGACCTGACGAATCTTTGCGCGGGGCTTGAGACCTCGTGCCTTCGCAAACTCCGGGCTTACGACCAATACTGCGCTTGCACCATCCACCACACCCGAAGAGTTGCCGGCGTGATGCACGTGGACCAGCTCACCTGCTTTCGGATAGACCTGCTTCACCATCTGGTTAAAGGGGCGATCAAACCCTTCCGCGTGAAAGCCAGCCATTTTCGCGAAGGACGGTTGCAGGTCCTTGAGGCTTTCGAGCGTGGTACCAGCACGGGGGTGTTCGTCGCGGGCGAGGGCAAGCGTGCCATCGAGATTGTTGATCGGAATGAGGGATCGATTGAAACGACCGTCTGCGATTGATCGCGCAGCACGGGTCTGGCTTTCCACCGCGTAGCGGTCTACCTCATCCCGCGTAAAGCCTTCGAGGGTTGCGATCAGGTCGGCAGAAATCCCCTGCGGCACTTGTGGGTGCAGATCACGCAGGTGTTGATTGTTCGCGTGGAAACCATTCGCATGCAGCGGAGAATATCGCGACATGAACTCAACCCCACCACCGATAACGGCTTCCTGTTGGCCACTCATCACACCCATGGCCGCAAAATTCACGGCCTGCTGACCACTGCCGCAGAAGCGGTGCAAGGTGACGCCCGTGACAGAAATCGGCCAGCCCGCATCGAGCACTGACATGCGGGCGATGTCGTGTGCATGGTCACCACTGCCGGTACCGCAACCAAGCACGACGTCTTCGATGTCAGCAGGGTTGAGGCCGGTTTTGTCCTTGAGGCCATTGAGAACCTGCGCCATGCAGCGCTGGGGGTGAATATTGCTGAGTGAGCCGACACCGGGTTTGCCACGACCGCGGGGTGAACGAACCGCGTCAATAATCCAAGCTTCGCGCATTTAAGGCCTCTTCTACCGATTGAAAAATAGAAAGTGGAAAGCGCCCGATTCTGTGGGCGAGGCCAGTCGAAGGCAAGCCGTTGGCGGGCTGAAATTTATTCGGTGAGCTGAATCGTTCCTGCAAATACGCCGGTGGAGGTGATGACTTCGGGGACCCGCACTCCCGCCCGGCGGGTATACCGAATGTCCACATCAAAGGTGCCGTCGTCTTCATCATCACTAACGACACTGTAATGACACCGGTCACCCGAGCCTTCAAGCAGACTGAATGTGTACTGCGTTCGTCCTGTATGTACATCCGTCAGGCTCTCGCAGGTCTGTGCCATCCACAGGGCACTGACGAGATCCACACCTTTCTTCGACGGCACGTTCGGGCGGACCTCGCCGTTCTTCGTGTACGACACCTCGCCCTTGGCTACACGGATCAGCCTTTCTTTGCTGTTATCGCGGTGGTGGTATTCGTATTGACCGGTGGTGGGCAGCTTGTTGATCAGCTTGCCTGTAACGGCGAATCGGACGCGCAGGCCTTTGAGCATCTCCATCAAACCCCGGGACTCGGCAGAGCCGGTTAACGCGTAATCCGCGCCTTTCACATCCATGTTTACGGAAATGACGCCGGCTTCAGCACCACCCATGGAGGCGACGTAGTTCAGGTTCAGCGATTGCGCATGGACCACACCCGCCGTGCAACCGACGAGGCCAAACACAAAGGCGAGCAATGATTGTCTCTGCATCCGAAGTCTCTTCATTTGGGCTGCATCCTGACGGGTCGGAACTGAATTCAGACTGAAGCGTCTCTGGGGGGTTCCCTATGCGTTTCTGATGTCGGCCATCAAGGTAAGGGAATCGCCTGACCAAGCGCCGGCACATCATACCCACGTTGAACGGCAGGTCGAGCAGCAATTGCCCGATACCAGCGGAGCACATTGGGATACTGCGTCAGGTCCATCTGCTGAAACTCATAGCGTGAAATCCAGGGCCAGGACGCGATATCCGCAATCGAATAGGTGCCGCTGATAAACTCTGCCTCCCCAAGGCGACGGTCAAGCACGCCGTACAAACGCTTCGCTTCTTCGCGGTAACGGTCTTCGGCGTAAGGCGCCTTGCCAGGGTTGTACTTCACGAAATGGTGCACTTGACCCAGCATCGGGCCGAGCCCACCCATTTGCCACATCAGCCACTGCAGGGTCGTCCAGCGATCCTGCCCCCACAGTTGAGCGCCGTAAGTGTCCGCGAGGTAAATGAGAATCGCCCCTGACTCCATCAGCGTGACACCGGAATCCTGATCAACAATCGCCGGAATGTTATTGTTGGGACTGATCCGCAGAAACTCCGGTCTGAACTGCTCGTTCTTGACAATATTGACGCTGTGGACCTCGTAGGCAAGACCGAGTTCCTCCAGGGCGATGGAGATCTTGCGTCCGTTCGGTGTGGCAAAGGTGTACAGGTCGATCATGGATGCACAGGTTCTTCCGGGGTGGACTGCATTGTAGGTGCGCCTCCCACGCGGCGGTAGCGCTGATCTGGCGAACTCAGGATGAACCGGAACACGGTGCAGGGACAGGGACTCCCTGACGCACAATGAAACTGTGAAGCACGTCACTCGCTCCGGGATTCGATTTGAGGCATTCACCGCCATAGTCCAGCATTGTAAAACGTACTTTCGGACTCAACGGATTGTCTCCACTCACGCAGGACATGGATCGGCTGCCATGCTCGAATTGACACCCTGGTCGCTCCCTCCTTTATTGGCCGCAATGGTCTGTGGGGCGATCTTTTTTCGCTTGCGGCAAAACGATCACGTTCCTGGCGTAAACGCACTATTGCTCCTGCTTCTTGCCATTGCTTTCACATCGATTTGCCAGGCCATCGCGCTGTGTCTGACCAACGAGACGATGCAGGGGCTGGTCGTTCGCATGAGCTATCTTGGCGTGTTGATCGCGCCTCTGGCCTGGTTCTCTTTTTGCCTCGCCTACTCACGCCGGCAACTACACATATCCAGGATCATCCTCAACATCATCTGCATTCTGCCGCTGGTCACACTTCTCCTGAGTATCACCAATGACTGGCATCACTGGCTGCTACTGCCAGGCAGCGTGGGCGACCTACTGATTCCAGGGCCTTGATTCTACGTTCAAGTCGCTTACAGCTTCACGCTCGTCATCGCCGGTAGCGCGATGCTGGCATTCGTGTTTTCACTCTCCCAAACAAGCTGGCGGCCCATCGTATCGATCATCGTCGCACCCACGATTGCAAACATCCCGACGATCTACGCCTTAGCGACGGACATTTCTCCCGCGGGTTTTGTGCTGCATCCACTGGCGCTCGCGATCGGCGCCTGGGTGCTGCATCGTGGTGTTATGCGCTATGGTCTTCTCGACAACATTCCGGTCGTTCGTGATCGGGTATTCAATGAACTCAGCGACCCCTTGGTGGTCGTGAACCATCGCGGTCTACTGATCGACGCCAACCTTACCGGTCTAAAGATGCTTGGCATGGATCGCAGCGATCTCTCTACGCGGACCATCGCCCAGTTCTTGACAAGCTGGCCGCCGGAAGATCTCTACCGAGTCGGCTCCGCGGCAGAAGAAGCCACCATCGGTGGTCAAATCTATGACATTGCTTTTTCGAGTCTCGATCCTTTATCTGAAAAAGCAGATATTATGCTGGTCTTCCGCGACGTTACCGTTCGACGTGAAAGTGAACGACGGTTGCGCAAGATGCAGAAAGAACTCGAAAGGCTTGCACACACCGATTCGCTCACCGGCCTCTACAACCGACGCATCTTCATGCAGCGACTTGAAGAAGAAGTGGAGCGGGTCAGTCGTCACGGCAGCGCTTTGTCCGTGCTGATCTTCGACCTCGACTTCTTCAAGGCCATCAACTACACCTACGGTCACGACACGGGTGACATCGTGCTTGTCGCTGTCGGGCGAGTGAGCACCGAGGTGAAACGGCTCAGTGATGTTGCTGCACGGATTGGTGGTGAGGAGTTCGCGCTCTTGCTTCCAGAAACCGATCAGCAAGGCGCAGTGCAGCTCGCCCAACGTTTGCGTGCTGCGATTGAGAAGAACGTCTATCTGAGCCCGTCAGGTGCTCCTGTAAAGGTCAATTCAAGTATCGGTGTGGCGACTGCAACCAAAGGCGCCAAGGAAGTCGACAAGCTGTTCAGCCCTGCCGACAAACAGCTCTATCGCGCCAAACACAACGGGCGCAACCGCGTTTGTTCGACGATGTTGTAGATTGATTCACTCACTCGGAATCTGGCTCAAGCTTGGGGAATCGGAATCCCTGCATCCCATCGCTGGCAACTGCTTCTTCCAGCCCGTTTTCTTTCACGTGCCTTAAGTAGGCATCTACGACATAGGGTTCAAAACGGTGAGGCTGATTTTGATGGAGCTCCTGAAAATATCCAGTTGATAAACTCCTCGGAAATCCGTCCGCGAACTCGAGTATTCGAGTGACATCACTAGGTGCGTGGGTTGTCTCCAAGTTGTTTCGATACTTCTGTTTGTCACATACCTCATTCCTTAAACATGCCCGATAAATCCAACGCTCCTCCAGATAGATCTCGTCCTCATCTGCAGCTCGTCCAGGCTCGAATATCGCTGCCTTCAGAAAAATAGACTCGTCGCCACTAGCACTCAATTGGTCAAGCAAAACGGCGATCTTTCGGTCTTGGAGGGAGAAGTCATCGAGGCGCAGCAACTCAGCTTCCTGACTACCCTTCTCCACAGCAAGGTCCAGCCATCTCCTTCGCGCAGTCCACCCAACTTCCGCAGGAACGTCACCAGCGAAATCTAGAATCACATCGGCTCGCATCGCCTCACAAGCCACGCCTTGTTGGAGAAAGTAGTTCTTCAAATCCTCGGTAATCGAGCCGTCTTCGTACAATCGTTCGACCGATTCTCGGCTTTCCGAAGAAGACAATCTGAAACCATCCAGGCAGTTTTCTATGGCCCTTGTTACCTCTAGCATCGCACGCGAATCACCGGACCTCGCGGCTTTAATGTGGTGAAAATAGTGACTCGCTGGATCAGCAAGAAGCACAGGGTTTTCTTTCAAGATCGGATAAGGGTTTTCATAGACGCCCGAGATACGATGAGTTGGGTGTTCCAACTCATCGTGGGCACCTTCCACTTCCTCGCTAGCAAAGTTTTTAACCGATGCCATAGCGGTCGGAACCAAGTTCCGTGTGTCAGCCGATCTTGAGAAATGCACGAACGTTAGAAGAGCCGCCAACGCGCCAACGCCCACCAACATTGCAAGCCCGACAAGTTTTGGGCTGGCCATCATTGATGATGTCCCCGCGGGCTTAACAGTTGCTTCTGCTCGAACAGGGTGTAGCCCCGTAAAAGTAGAAATTGGGGCCTGTCTGTGTGTAGGTATCAAACCTATATTCGACATCGAATCCATTGTTCGATATCGCGTGGACGAGGTCCCCTCTCTTGTATTCTCGGTTTTGGACATAGGGGTCGAATTTCTCTTCAACCTTCATGTCAAAACCCATGTGATCGTTTGAGTTAAATGCTAATGCAATTTGCTGAAGGAGCTTGCACGCCCCTAGGAAAACAACCAGGGCAACGATGTAGAAAAAATCCGTTCGATAGCCATTGTCGCGACCTCCTTTGGTGTAATCGAAGATTACCCCCCCCCCCATCGCATCAGATCAAGATCTGTTCGATCCACGAAAGCTATGTTTTGTCCGCAGTTCATTTAGTGGATGCCAGGGTGGGTCAAGCAAGATTGTCGAACCTCCTTCGGCACTTAACTCTCTAGTCGGCTCGAAACTAACCCGATTGAGGCTAATGGATCGACTCTCTGATTTGCTCCGTGTGTTTCTCAACGATTAGTGGCGCATGATCAACGTCACTGCACCACCACCGTCCATCGATTGAAAGTCGAGTGCTACTGCGCCACTTTCACCTGCAAAAAAAGCCTCCCGAACAAATGCCGCGATGAAGTGGCCAATCGCACTGCCGATCAGCACGTCATTGACGTGATGTTTGCCCGCTTCAACACGTGCCCAACCGGTACCCGCCGCCAGTAGTTGTGAAGTCGTCACGACACCGATTCTCACCGGTTCGGAAAGATCCATCGCACGAAGGTTGTACTCCGTCATCGTTGCCAGCGTCTGGGATCGACCCGCATGACCCGATGGGAAAGAGTTGTTGTTCTTGCCATTGGGGCGTTCTCGGCCAACGACTTCCTTAAGCCCGATCTCGACACCGCCTTGCAGCAGTACTGCTCCTACACCCGCAGAGAGGCCAGCGAGTTTGTCACCTACCGAACCCGAAGGCGCGGCCAATCCGGTCACCAACCAAAGTCCGGTGGTCGCTTTTTGCAAATCGTTGCTGAAGTCATCGGCATCTTTACCAAACACCGGTTGATGATCGATCGCCCATTCCGTCAGACGTCCATCGGCATTTTCGATCGTGAGCAGACCCGCTGCCGCGATCGGGATCCAAGTGCCAGGTTCGAAGGCGGCTGTCTTCGCCGCGTCCCAGGTATCACCGGCGCCGGGCCATCTCGCACCCGCGCCGTGGTTGCCACCCGACGTGATACAGCCGGTCAGTAGAAAGAGCGATGCGGCGATCAATAACAAGCGCGTCATGCGCTCTCTCCATGGTTGGTAGTTGGAAGACGCTACGGCTAAGTGATGAGCGCTTCTTTGGCCACTGTGGCTTCGTTGGCTTTCGCTTCAAGCTCTTCTCGCCCTTCTAGCATCTGCTCGGCGACATAGGCGGCCATTCGGTAGAAGCCCTCTCGACGCGAGGAACGTACCACGTATTCCGTATCCTCACTGCCCTGGGACAACTGCAGCGTGTACTCGCCTTTGCCATCCACCAACGTGAAGGTGCCCTTGTCCGTTGCACCTGCTGCTTCAGCGACACCGATGATGCGCAGGTTCTCGAATCGTTCCGCAAACGCCGTCGCTGCATCCTGGTTCGCCGCCGCGCTATCCAGCAACCAGCCTTCCTTGCTCTTCTCGAGCTTGAATCCCGCCGGCGCACCCACCGACGTGACAGCGCCATCAGCAGCGAGCAACGCCTTGTCGACCCAGTCTTCGACTTTGGTCGAGGCCTGGAAATTGCTGAATTTCACAGCATAAATCGAATCCGCGTCGACTTTCCTCGCGTGCACGCGCTGAAACCCGGGTGATGTCCCGAGCAGCACGTCACCGGCCACTTTGTCTCCGGCATGGAAGGTAATACGACGCTGGAACTTCTCTTCCGTAACTTCAAAACGTTCTGCGCTAGTCGCCGTTGTGGCCACAGGCCAGGCGGATTCAAAGCCAGCGAAGTCGTTGACCAGCTTGTTAGCCTTGGTGGCATCAGCAGGCGCATCTGCGACTGCCCATGCGTTGTCCTTACGGATCAGCTCGATCTTCGACGATGCATCGGCGATGACGATCCGGTCCACGGCCTTGGCGTCGATATCGAGTAACTTCGCAGCTGCGGACTCCGCCCGGTTCTGATTCCAGAGCACGAGCGCAACGATGATGAGCTGGGCGATAAAGAGTCCCGCCAGAAGTCCAATACGACCGTTCACGCCACACCTCCCTGCATCCACCCCGTCACCTGACGACGTTTACGACTACGAATCTGTCGCCACACCAGCCACACGACAAACACGCCCACCAGTGCGAGGAGATAACTTACGTACTCGAGCGTGGTGCGAGTGCCTGCTTCCAACGGAGGCAGCGTGCGGTTGAAGTGACCCCTTGCACGAATGCCCGTGAGGCTCTGATCTTCCAGCGCCCAATCCACGAGGTTCAACATCATCTGCACTGTGCCGGTGTAGAACGTGCCATCGGACGCACCCACCATGCGAAGGGTTTGATCCGCGACGAAGCCATTCGAGGCGATCACAAACAATCGGGCGGATTCTGGCGAGTGTTCGATGACCGATGCGGGTACCGGTGCGTCTGCTGACTTGTCAGCCTCCGCATTCACCGCCTCTGGCGAAGCCGCCTCTGCTGGCTCTTTGCTCTTCTCCACTGCGAGCAACGGAGACTTCTTGCCTTTGAAGAACGATTCGAATCGCCCTTCGAGTCCGGCCGCGATGAGCTTGCTGCCGGTCTCACCTTGAGGTGAAAAAGCAGAAAGTCCGTTCTCGTCGAACTTCGGAATGACGTTGGTGTCCGTTGAAACCCAGGCGCCTTCACTCGAGCGCAAAAGTTCAAAGACTTCTTTGCCTTCCTTGCCTTTGTCCGTCAGCGTGATGGGCGACGCCCATGGAATGGTCAGCTGCGGCAACCCCTGGAAAGCTGCGATGTTCGACAAACCTTCGCCACGCACATCCACAAAGTAGGGGTAGTCGAGCATCACCAACTCTTGGAAGCTGAAGCCGCTGACCTGCCTTGTAACAGGCACCGGGAACGGCGTGTTCTGCGGGTCCATGACCAGCGATTCGCCAATTTCAACACCATGTGACTTGAGCCAGTCTTCGAGGCCCGTCGTTTGTGGTGTTGCCATCAGGCTGTTTTCACTCGCGGTTGCATCAAAGGGCGCTGCTGCAAGAACCACCGTGCCGCCTTGCATAAGGAACTGATCCACCGCGAAGAGCTGCTTTTCGCTCAAGCCTTCGGGATCAACGATCATGAGCATCTCAACACCCGACGGCACAACTCCGCTATCGAGCGTAGTCGACTCGACCTCAAAATCGTTCGCCAGGTAGTCACGCAGCTGCGTGAACTGATTACCTTGTTGCGGCATAAATGGTGATTCGCCGCCCACCGGTGTCGGCGTTACCAACGCAACGCGCTTCAGTAAGCCAGATGCAAAGCGCTTCAGGCCTTCTTCGATGCCTTTGGTGGTGGACTCTTCAGAGAGACCTTCGGCAAGTGGCACCTGCACAACAAGGTCACCTTGCTCAAGCGTCAGGTAGTAATAGAACTGCTTTTCATCCAGAAGGCTGAGTGCCATGGGCTGAAAGCCGTACTTTGTGAGGATCGTATTCGCAACAGACTCATCACCGGCCTCTGGATCCACAAACTCAACTTTGAATTTGCCTTCGGACTTTTCGGTCAATGCGTTCAGCGCCTTGTCGAGCGCGGGTCGATAGGCAATCAGCTGCTCGGGCAGTTTCTCGTCACCCGAGACATAGGCTTTGAAAGTAACCGGCTCATTCATACTGGCGAACAACGAGTCGCCACCTTGAAAGCCGTACAACACCTTCTTGATGCTGCGGGTGAGATCAAACTCTGGATTACGCAGCTGTATGTCGATGTCCGATTCGCCAGCAACTTTGAGTTCAATCAGGTCACGGAAGCCCAGAACTTCATACTTGTCACCATAAGACACGAGCACATCGAAGTAGGCATTCACGAGACTCGCCTGATGACGGTCTGCCACCTGGAACGGCACCGCACGAATGCTGTATTTCGTGTTGGCTTCATCCTCAATTTCCGGATCCTCGGCGGGGTCGACGATCTCGACCCGGACACGTCCATTGCCCGCCACTTCGTACTCGCGAAGAAGGTCCTTCATCCGGGGCACCAGTGGGGCGAGCAGCGGATGAGTCTTCTCACTGAAGTATCCGCGAATGAGTAAAGGTTCGCGGAGTTGTTCGAGATAACCCTTGGTCGCATCGGAGATGGAGTAAACACTGCCTTCCGTCAGGTCAAACCGGGCTCCGCCGACGCCTGCGAGCCACACGTTCGCGAGTAAGAGATTGCCGGCGAGAAGCGCGGTGCCGAATAGCCAATTGCGGTGAGTTGCCTTGTTACCATCATGAGCCCAGCGTTCACGCGTTAGCGCGTAGACATTGAGCGCAAGGAATACAAAGGCAATGGAGACGTAGTAGTAAAGATCACGCAAATCTGAGACACCGCGTGTGATGGATTCAAACCGAGAACCGGCACCCATGGACTGCAACAGTTCTGAAATCCAGCCGCCTGCGAGCGAAACCAACAGCGGTGAGCCGAGCATGTAGAACACACCGCAGAGAATGGCTGAGAGGATCAGTGCGACGATCTGACTGTCGGAACGTGCGCTGACATAGAGGCCAATCGCGAGGTAAGCGCCGCCTAACAACAACGCCGCCAGGTAGCCCGCAAACACCGGTCCCCAATCAAGGTCGGCGATAAACGAAACCACCAACGGAATGGGCAAGGTCAATACCAGTGCAAGCCCGAGCAATATCCAGCACGCGAGAAACTTGCCGAGTACAAATTCCCAGGTCGAAGCCGGCAACGTAGCCACAAACTCCAGTGTTCCTGTACGGCGCTCTTCACTCCACATCCGCATGGTGATAGCGGATGAAAGGAAGATCATGAGTACCGGCATCCACTCAAACATGGGCCGCACATCAGCGATGTTGCGTGCAAAAAAAGCTTCGACCCAGAAGAACACAAATAGCGTGACCGCGAGAAAGGCAGCGAGAAACAAGTACCCAATGGGCGCGCCGAAGAACAGGTTCAGCTCTTTGCGTTCAATCTCACGAATGATCGAAAGACGTGGAAGGCTCATGCTGCAACCTCCTCGTTGACGCGACGGAAGACCGTTTCAAGGTCCTGTTGAATGGGTGCGATTTCGCGAATGGCCGCGCCCGCGCCGATGAGGGCACGTGCAATCGCGGCCACGCCGTCTTCCACCGAACCACTGACTTCAACCAGCCAGGCACCGTCGTCCTGTGACTGGCGGGTAACCCCTTCAACACCCGCGAGCACCGCACCGATATCAGAGCCGGTGGCCCTGACCCGGAGCGTGCTCGTATGCACTAGGTCAGAAAGCCGTTCATCCACCACGAGCTTGCCTTGACGCAGGATCAACGCCCGATCACATACCGCCTTAACCTCTTGCATGATGTGAGTCGAGAGAATAACGGTGGCGTGTTCAGCCAGTTGCCGAATGAGCGTACGCATGTGTTGGGTCTGCGACGGATCGAGCCCGTTAGTCGGTTCATCAAGAATCAGGAATCGGGGTTTGTGCAAGATGGCTTGAGCCACGCCCACACGTTGCCTGAATCCGCGTGAGAGTGTTGCGATGGGATCGAGCAAGCGGGCTTCAAGCTCTGTTGCACGCACTGCAGGTGGAACCACCGCCGCGGGATCAAGGCCTCGCAAACGTGCCGCATAGGCCAGGTAGTCGGCCACAGTAAGTTCCGGATAAACCGGCAAGCTCTCAGGAAGGTAACCAATCTGCCGATGGGCAGCCTCTGGATCGGCCGTCACATCCTGCCCGTCAATAAGCACACTGCCGGATGAGGGCTCCAGATAGGCCGTGAGCATTTTCATGATCGTGGTCTTGCCCGCACCGTTGTGGCCGAGCAAACCAACGACCTCTCCCGGTTTGATCGCGAAGGATACTTCGTCAACGGCGACGAAATCTCCATAACGACGGGACAGACGTACTGCCTCCAACATCCTTTTCTCCGCTGTCACTGCAGGAGCCGGCAAGGTAAGGACTTGCCAGCAAATTTCAAGGGGGACCGAATCAGAGAGTCCAGTGATACCATCCGGCTATGAAGAACTATCTAGACATTGCCGGACCTGCCGGCTCAATCGAAGTCATGGTCGATCAGCCCGACGGTGGCAACAACCTCTGGGCCGTGCTCTGCCATCCGCACCCGCTCTATGGCGGCAGTATGCACGATGGCGTCATCGACACCGCGGCCATCGTGCTCTTGTATCGAAAGATCAACGTCGTGCGGTTCAACTTCCGCGGGGTCGGACGCAGCGCCGGATCACACACCGGTGGTGCTGGCGAAGTCGACGATCTTGCCGCTGTGCTCGAATGGCTCAGGACGACTCACCAGCCGGATCAGGTCCTCCTCGGCGGGTATTCCTTTGGCTCGAACATCGCCTGGCGAGTTGCTGGCAGCACGCCCGGACTTGCCCGGTTGCTGCTGATCGCACCACCCGTCGGCATGATGCCCTTTGAAGGGCCGACACCAACCTGCCCAGTTCACGCGGTGTGGGGTGATGCAGATTCGTTCATCGATGAAGATGCACTCGGGGCTCTGTCCGGCGTGAACGCTCACTGTGTCGAAGATGCAGACCACTTCTTTATGGGTCAGGAGGAGGGCTTGTCCGCGGCGGTGGAAGCCTCACTGTCCTGACTCGCTAACCCTGACTCGCTAACCATGACTCGCTGACAAAGGGGCATCAGAAGACCGGCACGCCTGCAATCCACTCGTGCAGGAACCACACCGCGCCATAGCCCACCAGGCCAATCAACACCGGCAACACCAGTTCCGAAAGCACCAATTTCCCGCATCCTGAAAACACCGCACCAAACGGGATATTCGATGTGACAGCCGCAAACGGCGCCCACTTATCGCCGAGTTTCTGGGCCTTCTTGTGGTCAAGCAGCACTGTGCCAATACCGGCCAACGCGAGGAACGTTCCAAAGAAAACGATTGAGACATAATCGCCGTTCACAATGATATGAGACAGCGCCCAGAGGATGACTGACCACAGAAACGGATGGCGTGTGATGCGTACGAGGCCTCGAGGGTTGACGCCACTATCGAGAATTTTCTCCGCACCGACCTGCGTCGGATTCAGCACGAGAAATCCGCCGAGCAGAAAGATCATGGCAATCGGCATGACCACCTTAGGTACCCAGAACAGCGCGGGATCGGGAAACCACGCGTAATCAAGGCGCGGCACGCTGCCATAAGTCCATATCAGCAGCCCGATTGAACCTGCCGCAACAAGGGAATAAACACCGAGGAATCCTTGCTCGCCAACAGCCTTAACCAGCGCAGGGCGGAGCGCGGTGCTCGATAGAGCAAAGTGGGAAATCAGCAGAATCAGTCCAGCACCGAGGACTTCGATCATGGCGTTCTCCACGAGAGGATCGGGTATTGATCATACGACCGACTGAAGTCTCAGGACCACCAGGTCGCAATTACGCGCCACGAAGTTGCACGTGCTCACCTATACTGAAGTGAAGAGCTTCAGTGAAGATTGCACCGCCGTTATTCCCCGACCAGGAGGTCTTTGTGATGAAACGAACCGTTCTCACCACTTTACTGACAATCGCTTCGCCACTTTCTCTGGCGCTCGATCCTGCCTGCACGATTCTGGTGGAGTTGAGTGAGGCGAAGATCGCGGCGCCCGCGTGGCACGCGGTCTCCAAACTCGACGACTTCGAAACTGAATTCCTCAAGGTCGATGGCAAGTTCTTCATGAAAAACGCTGGCGAATGGATGCCTGCGCCTTTCAACATGGATGAGACAGAGCGCAAAACCATCGATTCCCTCCGAGCTGGCGAGATCAAAGTGACAGGATGCACGGCAGCAGGCGAAGAGACTGTACAAGGGGTTCGTACCCGCGCGTTCACCTACACCGTCGAAGTACCAGGTAGCGGCATTCCCGCCGTACAAACCCGAATCAACGTCGGGGTGGATGATGGTTTGCCCTATCGATTGTCGAGTGCCGCCGGTGAAACGAAACAGCACGTCACCTACCGCTATTCGGGTGTGAAAACTCCGCTGTAACGCTGGAGACCCCGGAAAAAAAGCGGCCCGAGGGCCGCTTTTTTACGTCGCAATGCTTGGGTCCTATGGACCCTTGAACTGCGCGACCAATCCCGCGATGGACTGTTTGGCATCACCAAACAACATGCGGGTGTTTTCACCGAAGAACAGCGGATTGTCGACTCCGGAGAAGCCGGACGCCATTGATCGCTTGAGCACGAACACTGTGCGTGCCTGGTCAACGTTGATGATGGGCATACCGTAGATCGGGCTGTTCTCATCGTTACGTGCCGCCGGGTTCACCACGTCGTTGGCACCAATCACCACCGCTACATCCACGTTGTTGATGCGTCGGTTGATGTCCTCCATTTCGACCAGCTGGTCATAAGGGACGTTGGCTTCTGCCAACAACACGTTCATGTGACCGGGCATACGACCCGCGACCGGGTGAATGGCATAAGTCACTTCCGCGCCGTTCTTTTCGAGGAGTTCGCCGAGTTCGCGCACCACATGTTGGGCTTGCGCGACCGCCATGCCGTAACCGGGAACGAAGGTCACGGTCGAAGCGGATTCGAGAATCAGATAAGCGTCTTCTGCGTTGATGGGCTTCACTTCGCCTTCAACTTTCGATGCAACCTTCACTGCGCCAAAACCGGAGAACAATACGTTCGCGAGCGAGCGGTTCATCGCCTTACACATGATCTGCGTGAGGATGATGCCCGATGCGCCGACCAGCGCGCCGGCAACGATGAGGATGTTGTTGTTGATCGCGAAGCCTGCAGCACACGCGGCAAGACCGGAGTAGCTGTTGAGCAGTGAGATCACGACCGGCATGTCTGCACCACCGATCGGCAGCACGGCCATGACGCCGAAGATAAGACTCAGCACGATCAACGCATAAAGCCAAGGCGAATCCACAGCAGGCTCGAGACACAACATGACGCTGCACACGATGATGCCGACGAGCACCAGTGCGTTAACAATGCGCTGTGCGCCGAAGACGATCGGTTTGCCGGTCACCATTTCCGCCAGCTTGAGCCACGCGAGGATCGAGCCGGTAAACGTCACACCGCCGATTAAAATCGACAATGCAATCGTGCTCAGGATGAACCAGGTGTTGCCCGGCTCATACATCGCTGCCCAACCGACCAAGAGGCTCGAAAGACCACCTGAACCGTTAAAGGCCGCAACCATTTCCGGCATCTTGGTCATTTCGACTTTGACCGCCGCATACCAGCCAATGATGGTGCCGACGACCGCACCAATGATCAGCGCTTCATAAGTGATGACCCTGAAGTCGACCAGCGTCATGACGATGGCGATCAACATCGCCCACGCGGAAATGTAGTTGCCGCGTACCGCGGTGGCAGGCGATGACAACATCTTCAAACCGAAGATGAAGAGCACCGCCGATATGATGTATCCCAGATTGACGAGTTCGAGGCTCACTTATTTGCCTCCCTTCGAAGTATCTTTTTTCTTGAACATGGACAACATACGATCAGTGACCACATAACCGCCCACGACGTTGATCATTGCCAACGCCACAGCGATACCGCCGAGAATGTTGGCCATGATGTGTGCACCGCTGCCCGCTGAGAGGATCGCCCCGACCACCGTGATACCCGACACCGCGTTGGCGCCAGACATAAGGGGTGTGTGCAGTGTCGCTGGAACCTTCGAAATCAGCTCAAAGCCCAGGAAAATCGACAGAACCAGGATGTAGGCAAGAAAAATCGCGTCCATGTCTTACCTCGCGTAATGGTTGATGATGACGGGGTTGACGACTTGTCCATCACGGGTGATTACACACCCCTTGATGATGTCGTCAGCGGGATCGAGATCGAGAATCGATTTCTCTTTATCCCAGAACTCGTCGATTAGGTTGTAGAGGTTGGCCGAGTACATGTCGCTGGCATTACGCGCAACTTCCGACGGCAGGTTGGTGATCCCCACGACTTTTACGCCGTTGACGTCGACCACTTGACCCGCCACAGAACCTTCAACGTTGCCACCGGATTCAACCGCCATGTCGATGACGACACTGCCGGGCTGCATGGATTCCACAACATCACGGGAGACAATTCGTGGTGCCGGTCGCCCGAAAACCTGGGCGGTGGTGATCACGATATCGGACTGCGCGATGACCTTGGCCTGGCCCTGCTTCTGCATTTCGACCTGCTCAGGCGTCAGTTCCTTCGCATAACCCTGCGCGGTCTGGCCCACGTCACCGAGGTCAATTTCAACGAACTTGGCACCGAGTGAACGCACCTGTTCAGCAACCACAGGCCGGGTATCAAAGGCTTCCACGCGCGCACCGAGTCGTTTCGCGGTCGCAATCGCTTGAAGACCGGCAACACCAGCGCCAATCACGAAAACACGGGCCGGCGCGATGGTGCCAGCAGGTGTCATCATCATCGGAAAGATCTTCGGGCTGTGGTACGCCGCCTGAATAACCATCACGTATCCCGCAAGGTTCGCCTGCGAGGACAGTGCATCCATCTTCTGGGCACGTGTGGTCCGCGGAATCATCTCCATGGAGATGGCGGTGACGCCCTGATTGGCCATTGCTTCTACAAGCGCCCGCTCGTTAAACGGGTCGAGGAAGCTGACGTGTACACTACCTTTCTTCAGTTGAGCAATGTCTTCAACCGAAGGCTTGCGCACCCGCATCACGACATCGCTTTCCCGAAGCAGCGTCGCGCGATCTTTCAGGCTTACACCTGCGGCCGTGTAGTCGGCGTCGCGATAACCCGAAGGTTCGCCAAGACCACTTTCAACGGCAATGCTGATGCCTTTACCAATCAGTTTTTTCGCGCTTGCCGGCGTGATTGCCGCGCGCAATTCTCCCGGAAGGGTTTCCCGGAGCACCCCTATTTGCATGCTACCCCCAGAAATTGGTCGGTCTCTTGGATCGTCACTCTTGGATCGTCACCACGGCGCAGTGGAATTGCCCCGGCACCACGCGGTACGCAACTCTAATGAGTCGGCGCTACGAATGCCTTGCCCATGGCTGCTTTCTTGTCGTCCCTCTCTCGTTGTAGTCGTCTGGACTTGCCAGCCGCTACACAAACCCGGGTACCCCGGGCACGAAAGGCGCCAGAGTGTAGTGGAGTCGGTAGTGTACGCAAAGCCTCCGAGCCGGAAGTCGGTGAGGATGTAAGTGAAATGCCTCGACTCGGGCATAATCGCCGCCACAAACGCAGACCACTGCGTGGGACATTCTTAAGGGGCGGGGACCAGAGAAATGGCATTTCGGGGTTTGAGTAATCGTGCCGCGCTATTCGCCGTGGTGGTTGCATTCGGCACCGGTCTGATCGGCAGTCTTGCCATACGACCCCACACGATCACGGGTGAGCGCCAGTTCAGTGCCACGGAATCGGACGGTGAGGGTGAGGCTCGCATTTCGTGGCGTGTGCCGGTGGTCTTTCAAACCAATCTTCCTGTCCTCGGTGACAATCCCGTTTATGTAGCAAAACAGATCGAAACGGCCAGCGGCGGCGCAATTCGCATTCGGCTCTATGAGCCCGGCGAAGTCGTTCCGGCTTTCAGCGTTACGGACGCGGTGCGCGATAACAAAGTAGAAGCAGGCTACACCTGGCTCGGTTACGACCAGGGCAAGATCCCCGCATCAGCGTTGTTAGGTGCCGTACCTTTCAGCATGGAGCCGTGGGAATACAGTGCCTGGTGGTACGAAGCCGGTGGCCGGGAACTGGCGGAAGCACTGTACAAGCCACACAACATGCATCTTCTCTATTGCGGCATGACCGGTCCCGAAACTGCGGGCTGGTTTCGTGAACGCATCGAAACGCTGGAAGACGTCAAAGGTCTGAAGATTCGCTTCGCGGGTATCGGCGGCAAAGTGATTGAACAGCTGGGCGCGTCCGTCACCATGTTACCGGGTGGCGAGATTTTCCAGGCTCTGGAAAAAGGCGCCATCGATGCAACGGAGTTCGCATTGCCCGTGGTTGATCAAACCCTCGGCTTCGATCGTATCGCCAAGTTCAACTACTACCCCGGCTGGCATCAACCGTTCACGGCATCGCACCTGGTCATCAATCAACGGCACTGGGACGCAATCACGGATGCGGACAAGGCAGTTATCGAGACGGCTTGTACAGCAGGCATCACACGAAACCTGGCGCGATCAGAAGGATTGCAAGGTGCCGTGATGGCAAAGTTCCCGGAACGCGGCGTGAGTGCTGAGGTACTGCCCATGGAACTCTTGCGTGAACTTGAAAGCGTGACGAAGCTGGTTCTCGACGCTGAAGCTAAAGCTGATCCGGACTTCGCTAAGATCCTCGAGTCGCAGCAGAAATTCCGCGCCGAATACGCACACTGGAAATCCAAGGCTTATTTGCCGAGGGACTTCTGATGTACCCGGAAACGGCTTTCTCGCGAGTCGTGGATGCCTGGTTGATCCGCATCGGCCAGGCACTTTCCTGGGTATGGCTCGTACTGCTCGCCGTCATCATGATCAACGTGGTGCTGCGCTATTTTTTCTCCGAGGGTCGAATCGAACTCGAGGAGTTGCAGTGGCATCTCTACTCCATCGGTTTTCTGATCGGCATGAGTTACGCCTATCAGGCTGATGTGCACGTTCGTGTTGACGTGCTGCACGAACGTTTGTCCAAACGCACCCAGGCATGGATCGAGCTCTACGGAATACTGCTCCTGTTATTGCCGTTCATCGCACTCGTTGTGATCTATGGCTTTTCCTTTGTGCAGTCGAGTTTCCTCGCCAATGAAGTCTCTTCATCACCTGGAGGCTTAGGTCTGCGTTGGTTGATCAAGGCCGTACTACCCTTTGGGTTTGCACTGCTGGGCGTTGCTGTCCTCGCGAGACTCCATCGCGTGTGGTCATTCCTCTTCTTCCAGGATCGCAGCGATGCCCGATAACGAATGGTTGGCATTGGCCATGTTCGTGGTCTTCATCGCACTCGTCTTCACGGGTTTTCCAGTGGCTTGGGTGCTCGGTGGTTTGGCGGTGATTTTCACTGCGCTCGCGATCGTTCTTGACGTCGACTTCAACGTCACCATCGGCGTTGATTGGAGCTACGCGTCGCTGACCGTTGATCGCATCTGGAACACGATGGAAAACTGGGTGATGGTGGCCCTTCCCATGTTTATTCTCATGGGGCTTCTGCTGGATCGTTCCGGTATTGCACGTGATCTCATGACCAGCTTTGCACGCTTGCTCGGCAGCATGCGTGGTGGTCTCGCGATTGCGGTCACGTTGATTGGTTTGTTACTCGCGGCGAGCACAGGCATCGTTGCTTCGTCGGTAATGCTGTTGGCGTTGCTCGGCCTGCCTGTGATGCTGAAAGCCGGCTACGACAAACCCCTCGCGGCGGGCACTGTCGCTGCAGTCGGAACGCTCGGAATTCTCATTCCGCCTTCGATCATGCTGGTGATGATGGCGGATCGCATGGCGATGAGTGTCGGCGATCTGTTTCTCGGCGCATTGTTTCCGGGATTACTACTCGGTGCGCTCTACATCATTTACATCTTCGTGTACGGCCTTTTCTACCCGGAACGGGTGCCGGCAGCGCAACACGAACCCTTAGACTTAGCGGCGGTCTTCGATCTCTTCAAAGCAATCGTGCCGCCTGCTGCGCTGATCCTTGCCGTACTCGGCAGCATCTTTTTTGGTTGGGCGACCCCCACCGAGGCTGCCGGTGTCGGCGCGTTTGGCGCCTTGTTGCTGGCGCTTTATAAGCGCTCCATCGACATGAACGGGATGCATCATGTGTTGCAGGAAACCACGCGTTCAACAGCATTCATCTTCGCCATCATGTTGGGCGCAACGGCATACTCATTGGTACTGCGTGGACTGGGCGGTGATGAGTTGATCGAGCGCGCGTTAATGAGTCTGCCGTTTGGGCCGACCGGGATCATCATCGCCATCCTGTTCGTGACATTCATCCTTGGCTTTTTCTTGGACTGGATTGAACTCACCCTCATCATTCTCCCACTGGTTGCGCCGGTAGTCGTGAAGCTCGGTTTTGACCCGGTATGGTTCACAGTGCTTTTTGCTGTGTGTTTGCAAACCAGCTTTCTCACACCGCCCGTCGGCTTTTCGATCTTCTATCTCAAAGGGGTGGCACCACCGGAAGTGGACACTGAGGTCATCTACCGAGGCGTGGTGCCTTTCATTCTTCTGCAATTGGTCGGGATCGCGGCGACTTTCTATTGGGAACCCATCGTGACCTGGTTGCCCAATCAGGCTTACGGCACAGGATAGTTTCATGAGCATCTATAAAGTCATCGCCATCAATCACGCGGAATCAAGTGAGAACCGCATCCACAGCGACGAGATCGCCAGTCGCCTGGGATTTCGCGGTGCCCTGGTTCCCGGGGTTTCCGTTTATGGCTACATGACCCGTCCACTAGTCGACCGCTTCGGTGCGGATTGGCTTTCGAGCCATCAAACCAGTGTGCGATTTCTCAAGCCAGCCTACGACGGTGAAGAAATCAGTGTTGAGCTCAAAGCCGCAGGCAGTGCTTGGGAAGTGACTTGCACCGGTCCCGGAAACGAACTGCTCGCGGTCATGAGCTCCAAAATGCCGTGTGACGACGTACCCGCGCCGCTACCTGCAGCATTTTCATATCCGTCCCTCGAACGCGAGCGGGTTCTGATTTCGAAAGATACCATCGACCTCGAACGACCCCTGCCGGTCTGGCACTGGCGTGCGGACCGAACCGGTAACATAGATTACTCCGCCCAGGTCGCAGACGACTTGTCGGTGTACCCGGATTTCATTCACCCGCACTGGGCACTCGCGACTTCAAACTACATTTTGGTGCGCTCCTACGTCATGCCTGCTTGGATTCATGTCGGTAGCGAGATCAGCCAGCACCGGCCTTTCCGCGCGGATTCGACTATCGACGTCAACGCCGCTTGCGTTGAACGCTGGGATCGAAAAGGCCATGAGTTCGTGAAGCTCGATATTCGTTACAGCGATGCTGATGGTTTGATCGCGCGGGTTCTGCACACCGCTATTTACAAGGTCGCGGGTGCATGAGACTTGGCGTTCTCGCGTCCCACGGCGGCACTACGCTTCAAGCCATCATCGACGCCATCACAAGCAAACGGCTTAACGCTGAAGTCGTTCTCCTCATCAGCAACAACAGCAGGAGCGGGGCGATGGATAGAGCCCGTGCTGCGGGAATCCCAACAGCACACATCAGTGGTTCGACCCACCCGGACGATGAAACTCGCGATCACGCCGTTCGCGACGCCATGCTCGACGCAAACGTCGATCTGGCCGTGCTTGCCGGTTATATGAAACCACTGGGCAATGCGACACTCACGGCCTTTGATGGTCGCATCATCAATACCCACCCGAGCCTTCTGCCGAAGTTCGGTGGTGCCGGGTTCTTCGGGATTCACGTCCACACTGCCGTCATCGCTGCAGGAGAAAAGGTGACAGGGGCATCCGTGCATCTGGTTCGAGGCGACTACGACACCGGACCCGTGATCGCACAAAGTGAACTGCCGGTCCTGCCAGAAGATACACCGGAGTCATTGCAGGAACGCGTCAAATCAGCCGAACAAACGCTGCTCATCGACGTGATCAGTCGGTGGAAGACTGAATCGCGCAGAGGTGCCTAGAAGATGTCGAATCGGAAACGTCCACTCGACGGCCTTCGTGTCATCGAAGTCGGTCAACTGCTCGCTGGTCCCTTTGCAGGCACCTTGCTCGGCTATTTTGGTGCTGAGGTCATCAAGGTCGAGCCACCTGGCGACGGTGATCCTATTCGGGGCTGGCGAGTCCTTGATGAAAGCGGAACGTCGTTCTGGTGGTACAGCCTCGCACGCAACAAAAAATCCGTCACCGCAAATCTACGCAGTGAGGCAGGACGCGAGATCGTGCGTCGCCTCGCCAATACCGCAGACGTGCTGATCGAAAATTTCAAACCCGGCACAATGGAGAAGTGGGGGCTTGGACCTGAAGTCTTCAAGGTGTCCAACCCGAAGCTCATCTACTCACGCATCTCCGGCTACGGACAGACCGGCCCTTATGCACACAAACCCGGTTATGCCTCGGTAACGGAAGGCTTCAGCGGCTTTCGTCATCTCAATGGTTTTCCAGGCGAAGCTCCGGTGCGACCCAACCTCAGCATCGGCGACACGATTTCCGGCTTGCACGCTGTGATCGGCATACTGCTCGCACTTGCGGGGCGAGATCGCGTGATGAACGGCACCGGACAGACTGTGGATGTCGCGCTCTATGAATCGATGTTCAACCTGATGGAAGCCGTCCTTCCAGAATATTCCGGTGCTGCCCAGGTGCGTGGCCCATCCGGTTCTACGATCACTGGTATCGTGCCCACGAATACCTACGCCTGCGCAGATGGAAAATATGTTGTGATCGGGGGCAATGGCGATTCGATTTTCGTGCGACTGATGAGCGCCATCGGACGCGCAGATATTGGGAATGATCCCGTTTGCGCCAACAACCGCGGTCGGGTTGAACACCAGGCACGAATCGATGGCGCCATCGGTGCGTGGACGAAGACGCTATCGGCTTCCGAAGTCATGCGAATTCTTGAAGCGGCCGAAGTCCCCATCGGCCTTATTTACAGCATCGAAGATGCATCCAATGATCCACACTATCGCGCACGCGGAATGTTCGAGTCCGTGGCGACACCCAATGGTGCGTTGGAAATCCCAGCCATTCTGCCAAAGCTCGAATCGACACCCGGTCGAACTGATTGGGCTGGGCCCGCCGTGGGCGCACATACGAATGAGATCTTGGCATCGCTCGGATTCAGTGCTGACAATCTAGATCAGCTGCGAAAACGCGGTGACATCTAGACGTTGATCGGGAAAGCGGCTCCTCGTCTGGAGCCGCCACTTCCATCAGTGGGTATAAGCGCGCTCGCCATGCGCATTGGTGTCCAGACCTTCACGTTCTTCATCCTCAGGAACACGTAACCCAACGATGAGGTCCGCGATCTTGAAGGCGATGAACGCCGCCACACCTGACCAGACAACGGTCACGAGCACACCTTTGAGCTGAATCCAAACTTGTGTGCCGATGGGGTTCGATCCCACGGTCGCCGTCACCCAATCCATGACGAGTCCTGGGCCACCCAGCACCTGTGTGTTGAACACGCCAGTAAGCAACGCGCCGACGATGCCACCAAGACCGTGGATGCCGAAGACATCGAGCGAGTCATCCGCGTTGAGCATTCGTTTGAGCCCTGTTACTCCCCATAGACACACAAGTCCTGCGATGGCTCCGATAGCCAGGGCCCCCATCAATCCCACGTTACCCGCTGCTGGTGTGATAGCGACCAGTCCCGCGACCGCACCTGACGCCGCGCCGAGCATCGAGGGTTTGCCCTTGATGACCCACTCGGCAAAGATCCACGCGAGCACTGCGGCGGCGGCAGCGAGGAATGTGTTGATAAAGGCCAGGGCGGCGAAATTGCCTGCCTCCAGTGCGGAGCCCGCATTAAAGCCAAACCAGCCGACCCACAAGAGTGATGCGCCAACCATAGTGAAGACGAGGTTATGAGGTGGCATCGGCTCTCGCCCATATCCCGTTCTGCGACCTACGAGATACGCACCGACGAGACCTGCGATGCCGGCATTAATGTGAACGACAGTTCCGCCCGCGAAATCCAGTGCGCCCCACTGCCAGATCAACCCTGCTTTAGAGGTCATGTCCGCGGCAACTTCGGCACTGCTGTATGCGTCCGGTCCCATCCAGTACCACACCATGTGTGCAATCGGCAGATAGCTGATGGTGAACCAGATAACCATGAAGATAAGCACAGCAGAAAATCGCATGCGTTCAGCGAACGCTCCGACGATCAGACAGCAAGTGATCCCGGCAAACGTCGCCTGAAACGCGGCAAAGACGATCTCCGGGATGTAGACGCCTTTGCTGAACGTCGCCGCCATAGCGAAGGTACCCGCTACGGGATCCCAAATGCCGTTCATCAAGAGGCGATCAAAACCGCCAATGAACGCATTGCCCTCAGTGAACGCCAGGGAGTAGCCATACACGTTCCACAACACGACAATGAGTGAGAACCCCACCATCACCTGCATGAGTACGGACAGCATGTTCTTTGCTCGAACAAGACCGCCGTAGAACAGTGCGAGCCCGGGTATCGTCATCATGATGACGAGCAGTGTTGATACGAGCATCCATGAAACGTCACCCTTATCAGGGACGGGTGCATCGGATGCAAACGTAAAGGTTGGCAACAAGGCCAACATCGTGACGAACGCTGTAGCCAGAGGCAATCGTGCGCTCATTCCCGCTTCGCGCGGGATTTCTCGTGTTTTTATCGCGTCCATAGTTGACGTTGCTCCTCGATAGTCAGATGGCTTCAACACCGGTCTCTCCGGTGCGGATTCGAATGACGTCGGACAGTTGCTGGATGAAGATTTTTCCATCGCCAACCTTGCCGGTGTGTGCCGCTTTCTGAATCGCTTCGACCACAACATCGAGCTGCGCATCGTCGATGGCGACTTCCAGTTTGATCTTTGGCAGGAAGTCGACGACGTATTCTGCCCCTCGATACAACTCGGTGTGCCCCTTCTGTCGACCGAACCCTTTCACTTCAGAAACTGTCATTCCCTGCACACCGACCTCGGACAGTTGTGCGCGAACATCGTCGAGCTTGAATGGCTTGATGATCGCAGTAACCATTTGCATGTTCATTCCCCCTTGATGAGCCTGGAATCGGCTCGTCGTGTTGAGCCAGCGCATAGGCGATTTTGTGTTGAGACCTTTGTCATGTTCATCCCCGATGATTCGATTGGCGTCGTTCCAACAAACAACGATTCGGAAAGAGCACGTTTCGTGCCAGCAACTAAGAACGTCTGTCATTTTGTTACAAAAGATGTGGGCGCTTCTGCCATAGCCGGTGAGCTAATTGAATAGAGGGAAGGAGGGGCGGCAGAACCACCCCTCCACACACGAGAGATTGGAGAGAGATCAAATGGGGAGTGAAGGGAGTTCTGTTTCTTGCCGTGCCTCCTGATGAGTTGATACATACCAAGCAATGTATGTGCCAACTAGCTCAGGTGACGAGTTGAAACGCGAGATGATGCGTTCAACCCATGATCTCGGCCGTTTTGAGCTTACCGCTCGCTTGGAACGCCACGCTTTGGTGCGATTCAAACCACTAACGCACCAAGATCAACGCCCCGCCGCACCGCTAAGTACAGCAAGCGCCCTCTCATGAAGCACGGCATTGCCCGAAGCGAGGATGTTGCCACCCATGCATGCAGACTCACCCGCCCAATTTGTGATCACGCCACCTGCACCACGGATCACCGGGATGAGCCCCATGACATCGTAGGCATGCAGCCCACCGTCGATGCCAAGATCCATGAACCCCATGGCGACCATCGCGTAGACATAACAATCACCACCATATCGTGCGAGCCGCACGCTCCGTTCGAGCCGGTCATACCCTTCGCGCGCTGAGCCAGCAGCAATCAGATTGGGATTGGTAGTTCCAAGTGTTGCAACTGCCAGATCGCTCACCCCTCGCGAGTGGATTCGTTGCGCGCCTCCATCACCTTGTTGGAACCACGCAGCACTACCATCACCCGACCACAGCTCTCTGGTGAACGGTTGATACATCACACCGACAATCGGCTCCTGGCCGTCAAACAGACCCAGCAATAATCCCCAGTGCAGCATTCCGGACATAAAGGCGCGGGTGCCATCGATAGGATCGATCACCCAAGTGAGGCCGTTCCCTGGCTGATGACCGAACTCCTCACCCAACACACCATGCTCTGGGAATCTTTCACGGATCAGCTCACGTAACACCGTTTCAGCGCCACGATCAGCCTCGGTTACCGGGTCAAACCTCCCTAGACCTGGCTTGTGGTCGACGATCAAGGGCGTTCGGAAGAAAGGAAGCGTCGCTTCTCCCGCCCGACGAGCAGCCATCCGCGCGAACTCAAGATAGCTCAAGCGCTGTGCATCGCTTACCGGCACGGGATTGGCAAATGTGATCATGAGTCCTCCGAACGATGCGCTGCCTGCCAGCTAAGAGTCCCTGTACCCGGCCGGATCAGCTCAGGCTATGATGCCAGCCAACCGGGAGGAAGCTGAAAGAAGATGGCGAAGAACATCATTGTCCCCGAAGAAGACAAAGCCCTATACAAGAACTTCCACTTCGCGTCCGCAGCGCGCGCTAGCGGGCTCGTGATTTGCTCGGGCCAGATTGGTTCTCAAGCTGGCGGGAGTGTACCCGCAAGTGCCGAAGAAGAATTTCGCAATGCCTGGCGTGGCGTTGGTAAGGTCCTCGCCGCTGCTGGGTTGAGCTACGACGACATCGTCGACATCACTTCATTTCATGTTGGGCTGAGGGAGAACCTTGGTACCTTTATGAAAGTGAAGGATGAGTTCGTGAAGGAACCTTATCCGGCTTGGACAGCGATTGGCGTGTCGGAGCTGGCGGTGCCGGGGGCGCGGGTGGAGATTAGGGTTACCGGGTTCCGCTGAAAACCGAAGGAAACGCTAGCTGTCTTGCTAGTAACGAAGTGAGGATGACTAATCCGAAATCGTTCTTCTGAGTCTAGGGTTAGTTCTACGGCGTGAAAGAAAAAACGCGAAAGGCCGAACCAACTCGTAGAACATTACTCGTAGCCGATCAGTTTTTCCGAGTTTGAGAACGCCGTTGGCCGCTATACGACAGTTTGCGAATGGTGCAGAAAACCACCTTGGAACTCTTGTCAGAACATATAACAGAGCCAAGAGTGCTGGCATCGCCGAAGGCGAGTTGAGAAGTTCCCAACTATCCGGGTTAGTCAGCGTACTCGAATCAATAAAGCGGGAATCGTCTTATTCGAGCGTGGTGATAGACATGCTCTTAGTTAGGTCAGGTCAGCACGTACCCACTAGTTCAGAGTATGAGACCGTCAAAGCTTCAGACGCAGTACAAGATGCGATTGATCGATTGCCTACAAACAACTCGTTTGAGCGAGAGCTTACAAAACTCGTTATCCACCAAGATTTCCATTTGTTTTGTCCTCGCTTGCTTGTAACTCACACGATAGTGAATCTTCTAAAGAACGCAGTTTACTACTCACAAAAGTCAAAACAGCCAGCGGTAGAAGTACACGTTGGAAGAAATCGTGAACACTATTGGTTTATTCGTGTCATGGATAACGGATCCGGTATCTCCAAGGAAAGTCGCCGTCGACTATTCCAACCGTTCTTTACAACTACGCAGTCCGGAGAGGGAAACGGCATCGGCTTGAGTTTTTGCAAAAAAGTAATGGACGACCTCGGTGGAGAAATTCACCTTGTGGATGAACCGGGATTCTCGACCTGTTTCGAGCTCACTTTTCCGAGAAAGAGCTGTCAGGCAGCCCTCGAACCGAATGGCAAGCTGAACCATGGAGACACTTCGACTCCGATATGAACGCTAACAACGCGCACCCGCTCACCACCGGTAGCGTTCTGACACAGATTTCTAAGCTAACCGCCCCCATGATGCTCGGCGTCTCCTCCAGCATCATCGTCCAAACCCTGGAAATGGGCTTCATCGGCCAACTCAGCCACTCTCACGTCGCTGCGATCACGTTCACCTTCCCACTAACAATGATCCTCACAAGCATCGCGCTTGGCATCTCGATCGGAACTTCGTCTGTCATCGCTCGAAGCGTTGGTGGTGGGAACGTTGCTGAAAATCAACGCCTCGCAACCCACAGTCTCATCGTCACTTCCATCGCGATGTCCGTTCTTTCATTCGTAGGATGGCTTTCAATCGACCCGGTCTTCGAGTTTCTCGGGGCGGAAGATCACCTGCTTCCGATGATTCATTCCTACCTCGACATCTACTATCCGGGTGTTGTGCTTTTCACCTTAACCATGATCGCGAGCAGCATCATGCGGGCGATCGGTCAGGCGAATGTGCCCGGGCTTGTTATGACCGCCGGCGCGGCACTCAATCTCCTCATCGATCCGATTTTGATTTTCGGCTGGTTTGGATTTCCACGAATGGAATTGGCGGGTGCAGCGACAGCGATGACGCTTTCACGCGTACTCACCAGCGCGGTGCTCCTCTACTACGTGGTGAACGGAAACCTTGTCTATCTGCGCAGCGTCTGGAGCGGATTGCGTGAATCGTCGCAGCGCATCTCTCACATCGCTTTCCCTGCTATGGCAACGCAGATGATCGGACCGATAACGGCAGCGCTAGTCACCCGACTACTTGCCAGCCATGGGGAAATCGTTGTCGCTGCTTACGGTGTAGCCACGCGGATAGAAGGCATCGCTGTGATGCTGTTCTTCGCGCTATCCGGCAGCATCGGTCCTTTTGTCGGTCAGAATTTTGGCGCAGGGAAAATTGATCGAGTGCGTGAAGGTCTCAACGTCTCCTACGTTTTTTGCCTGATCTGGGGTTTTTTCATGGCCCTTCTGTTGCTTGTCTTTGGCAGCACTTTCGCGAGTTGGATTGAGGGCTCCGAAGATGTCATCAACACAGCCGGTTGGTACCTCGCCGTGGTTCCGTGGAGTTATGGCCTCTGGGGGATGCTGATGATGTCATCGGCGTCATTCAACGCACTTGGCAAACCACTGCCGAGTACCATCATGTCGTTCACACGTATGTTCTTTCTGTTCCTTCCACTCGCATGGATTCTGAATCGGTTGTTTGGATTCAAAGGGATATTCATCGCGACGTTAGTCAGCAATTTGGCAATGGGTACGGTAGGCTACTTCTGGTTCAAAGCCAGGATGCTGTCGTGTGTTGCTGCGTAGACTCGTTACGATTCCACTGCTGTTCGTTACCGCAGCACTCCTGGCAATTCTCGCGCTTCCACTTCTCATCGTTGCCAGCGCCATCAGCAAACTCACATGGGCAAAAGGAGCTACCTCCGCACTGCTCTTCGTTCTGGGCTACGTGTACTTTCAACTCGGTGGTATGAGGCGTCTATTTTTCACGTGGTTATTGCATCGAAATCACGATGACTACATCGATCGAAATCGCGCCGTACAGTACTGGTGGGCCAACTCTCTCAAGCGCTGGGTGCAACACTGCTTTCGCCTTCGGTTTCAACTGAGCGGCACCGAAGCGCTTCACGGCAGGCCATGCATGGTGTTTCCACGCCACGCAAGCCTTGCCGATACCGTAGTGCCTATCGTCTTCTACGGCTCACCTCAGAAAGTGCGATTGCGGTACGTGCTCAAACGGGAGTTGCTTTGGGATCCGTGCCTCGATGTGGGCGGGAATCGCGTTCCCTGTCACTTCGTTGATCGGTCCGGACAAGATAGCCAAGGGGCCGTAAGAGCAGTCCGAGCGCTCACTGCAGGTGTGGGCGAAGTCGAAGGCATCGCCATGTTTCCTGAAGGAACCCGCTACACGCCAAAGAAAGCCGCAAAACTTGCTCAGTCGGAGAAACCCGAGCTACGCGCGATGATCGAACGTTGGCCCAACCTTTTACCTCCTCGAATGGGAGGTACGCTCGCAATGCTTGAAGCCAACCCTGGCCTCGACATCCTGTTCATAGCGCACAGCGGGTTTGAACCCGCCGCTGAACTGCATGAACTTCTATCAGGTGCTTGGATTGGTGCTGACATCCGGCTTCACTGCTGGAGAGTCAAGTTCGAGGATACTCCCGAAGCTTCAAAACACCGAGAATTCATTTTGGCGCAGTGGGATCAGATGCAGACGATTGTTTCAAAACTCGCCGCGGGTGAATCATGCGCGTGAGCGCACGACGCGCCGTAACAGCATTTGCCTTGTTCGGAATACTCAGCTCTATGTTCTTGGCGTCTTGCTCGAAACCCAACATGGCTCCACCGCTTATTGAAGTAACGGACCCATGGATTCGCAAACCGATACCTCCGCTCGACAAAACTGCTGGCTACTTCAAGGTCACCAATCATTCTGAAACGCCGATTGTTCTGAAAGTCGCACAAAGTAAGTCTGCACGAAAGATTGAGTTTCACGAAACGCTTGAGGAAGAAGGCATGATGCGCATGCGGCGGCTTAAGGAAGTTGTGGTCGCGCCGGGAGAGACCGTCTCCTTCGAGCCCGGCGGTAAACACTTGATGGTCTTTGGATTCATTGCTGGTGATTCGCCGGTGAGCGTTCAACTGCGCATTGGCGAAGACCAAATTCTGGAAGTTCCATTCGATCTGCGTTGAGAAAACCATGGAAAAACATGATTTCTATCGAGCCGCCCGTACCGACATCAACGGTCCGCTACATGACATTAAAGTCGTCGAAGTGACGACAACATGGGCAGGGCCTATGTGTGGTTGTGTGCTAGCCGATTACGGCGCCGATGTGATCAAGGTCGAAGCACCAACCGGTGAAGTAGGTCGGCGACTGCTACCGATGGTGCCCGGAACCAACCTCGGCATTCCGCACGAAACGGTGAATCGCAACAAACGCAACGTCACGATCGATCTGCATGGCGCAGAAGGCCAACAACTCCTAAAGGACCTTGTTAGAACCGCTGACGTTTTCCTTGAGAATTTCAGACCGGGTGCGCTTTCTGATTGGGGACTGGGCTACGAGCACCTTCGTGAAGTCAAACCTGACCTCATCTATGTGTCCGTAAGCGGCTTCGGTCAGTTTGGTGACCTGCACGAACGCGCCGGATATGACCCGATTGCGCAGAACTACTCGGGCTGGTCTTCACTCAACGGCGAACCACAGGGCGGACCAACAAAAGCGCCAACGTTTCTTGGTGATGATCTGGCTGGATTGCACGCGGCGCTCGGCACCATGGCCGCATTGCTGCACCGCAGCCGAACGGGTGAAGGCCAACACGTCGACATCGCGTTAATCGATTGTTTGCTTTTTCAAAGCAACGGCTTCCCAACATTGGGTGCGCTTGAAATCCCAATACCTCGTATGGGCAATCAATTCGCATTGGCAACACCTGTTAACGCCTACGCCTGCACAAATGGGAGGGTATTCGCCGGCGTGTTGCTCGACAGTCACTGGAAGCTGCTTGCTAAAGAGATGAACCGCGAAGATCTCGCCCCACTCGGTCTAATGGATCGACTCGGTCAGCGTGAGCTCCTGGACGGATTGCTCGCAAACTACTGTGCTGAACGTAGTGTGGAAGAAGTGGTGAACCGTTGTACGGAACTCGGCCTACCCGCGACACGAGTGAATACCTACGCCGAAGTAGCCCAACAAAAACATGTGCACTCACGCGACATGTTGCAGGAGGTTGAGTTGGCCAACGGTCAGAAGGTTCCGCTAACGGGGCCTGCTGCGAAGTTCTCGCGCACACCGATTCGAATTCGGAGTCGTGCGCCATCACTCGGAGAGCACACCGCTGAGATACTAAGAGACCTTGGTTGCAAGCCAGAGACGATTGCCGACCTCAAAGCACGCGGAGTGATTTGAGGCCTGCAGCGGCTTACTGAGAACGCTGAACCAATCAGAACGGATCAGCGATCTTCAGCAGTTGTTTACCCAGATTTTTCCCGGTGAACAGGCGATTCAACGTATCGGGAATGTTGTCGAACCCTTGCTGCACGTCGACCTGATAGACCAGTTGCCCTGACTGCACCCACTGACCGAGTTCAGCGATGGCTTCCATGGCTCGCGACATGTAATCAATGACGATAAACCCTTCCATGCGCGCACGCATGATCACCAGGTTCATGAGGTTCTTCGGACCAGGGGCGGCTTCAGTGTTGTTGTAGGCTGAGATACCCCCACACAACACGACTCGAGCCTTCATGTTGATGTGGTTGAGCGTCGCTTCGAGAATGTCGCCACCCACGTTGTCAAAGAAGACATCAACACGCTTGGGGCAAAGCTCTGCAAGGCGCGCATCCACGTTCTCGCTCTTGTAGTCGATGACACCGTCAAAGCGAGCAACGTCCTTGAGCCAACGGCACTTCTCTGCACCACCAGCGATACCGATCACGCGGCAGCCTTTGATTCGTGCAATCTGACCAGCGACGGAACCTGTTGCACCCGCAGCACCTGAGACCACGACCGTTTCGCCCGCTTTTGGCACCCCGAGGTCGAGAAGACCGAAGTACGCAGTTAATCCAGTCACACCAAACACGGACATCATCATTTCCGGAGGAATTCCTGCCGGAATCTTGTTCAGACCCATCAACCCCTGATCCGGCTTTGTGACCAGAAAATCCTGCCAGCCCCCTGTGGTCTGCACGAGATCGCCTCGGCTGAACCCAGGATTATTGGACTCGACCACCTGTCCGATGCTGCCTGCCCGCATCACTTCACCGATCTTGACGGGCGGAACATAGCTCTCGCGGTCTTCCATCCAGCCTCGCTGGGTCGGATCAAACGACAGCCACAGGTTACGCACCAACACTTCGCCGGGTCCCGGCACCGGAATAGGCGATTCGGCGTATTCAAAATTCTCGCGTGTCACCATTCCGTAGGGGCGTTTGTGCAGCAGCCATTGTCGATTTGTATTCATGTCAGCTCCCGATTACGAACAGCAGGTTAACACCGCAAGTCATCTTCTTTAACATGACTGCTCCTCTGCGTGCGGTCATCCCATGAATCCAGTCTTTGAGAGTGCACATCGGCTTGCGGCAATGATCCAACGCAGTGAGATTGGCTGCGAAGAGTTGTTAAACCTCTACCTTGATCGCATCGATCATTACAACCCGACCCTCAATGCGGTCATCGTCGATCTTCGCGACAGCGCGCGTGCCGAAGCGCGACGAATGGACTCAGAAAAGGCGCGCGGACACTCACGTGGCTCACTCCACGGCGTACCCATGACCATCAAGGAGTCCTACAACGTCGCGGGCACCGCAACCACCTGGGGGAACCCTGCGTGGAAAGTCAACGTGACACAGGAAGACGCGGAGGCCGTAAAGCGACTCAAAGGCATCGGTATTAACCTGCACGGCAAAACCAACGTGCCACTCGCCCTGGCAGATTTTCAGAGCTACAACGCCATCTACGGCACCACACACAATCCATACGACAGGACGCGCACCCCAGGTGGCTCGTCAGGCGGTTCTGCTGTGTCGCTTGCTGCAGGATTCACGGGCATCGAAGCGGGGTCGGATATCGGTGGGTCGATTCGCAATCCCGCGCACTTCTGCGGCGTGTTTGGCCACAAGCCGACGTGGAATCTGTGCTGGTCACGAGGTCACAGTGCCCCCGGAGATCATCGAACCGATACAGACATCGCCGTCATCGGACCTCTGGCACGCTCAGCGAAGGATCTAGAAATCGCGCTGCGTGCGATGGCAGTGCCCGACGCCATCGCCGCGAGGGGCTTCTCGCTCAACTTGCCGACCTTTGAGGGCCGGCAGCTTTCAGATCTGCGTGTTGCGGTGTGGGCCGACGATGAATTCTGTCCAGTAAGTCAGGACGTTCGCAAACGTGTGGAAGCCGTCGCTACTGCGCTTCGTGACAAAGGTGCACACGTCGACAGCTCGGCACGCCCTGCACTCTCCAGCGCACAGAGCCACGACATCTACCAACGATTGTTGCAGGCGACACTCGCTTCAGGCACACCCGACGCGGAGTTCGGAACGCTACTCAAACAGGCGGCGAAATATGCACCGGACGACAGGAGCGAGGCGGCTGCGGTGTTCCGCAACCAAACTACCCGCTTTCGGGATTGGGCAGGTGCCAACGAAGATCGGGAGCAATTCCGATGGCGTTGGCACGAGTTCTTCCAGAACTATGATATCGTGCTTGCGCCCGTGACGCCAACAGCCGCCTTCCCTCAGGATCACCGCAAGTTTTCCGAACGCATGCTGCGTGTGGACAACAGCGATATTCCTTACTTCCGCCAAGTGTTCTGGGCTGGGCTTTCCGGTGTGTCTTACCTGCCATCTACAGTGATACCAACAGGTTTGAATGGCGAGGGTCTGCCGATTGGCGTTCAGATCATCGGTCCTGAATACGGTGATCTCATCACCATCGGCATTGCCGAGAAACTCGAACAGGACGGGTTCCGTTTCACCCCTCCGCCAGCATTCGCGAACTGATATCGAAACGTGACGACCGCCATAGCCCACCCCAATATCGCGCTGATCAAGTATTGGGGTAAAGCGCCTGAGACAGGGAACGTGCCCGCCTCGCCTTCCTTGTCCATCACACTCGATGGACTCTCGACGACAACGACCGTTATGTCGGCGCAAGCAGATCAACTGCGCATCAATGGCGAGCTCAGCGACGACGTGAAGGTTCTTCGTTGGTTGGCATCGCTCCGAGAACATTTCTCCATTCCACCAATTCACATCGACACCGCCAACAACTTCCCTACGGGGGCCGGACTCGCTTCTTCAGCATCGGGATTTGCGGCGCTGATCGTCGCGATCAATGCACATTGCCAACTTGGGTTAGCCACTGAAAGTTGTAGCGGTTGGGCCCGACAAGGTTCGGGCTCGGCCGCTCGGTCATTGTTTGGAGGATTTGCAACGCTTAAGCCACCGAACTGGCAAGCGTCCCCACTTCTCGACGCCAAAGACTGGCCACTCAGCATCATCATTGCCATCACGGATACAGGACGAAAGGCTGTAAGCTCTTCCGCAGGTATGGAGCGATCGCGCAACACGTCGCCCTTTTATCCCGCGTGGATCGAACAGACCAAGACCATGTTCCATGCCGCCCTCGATGCTGTTCAGGCGCATGACTTTTCCGCACTGGCGACACTCGCCGAACGCAGCACGCTCAACATGCACGCTGTGATGTTGTCGAGCCAGCCAACATTGCTTTATTGGAATGGCACCAGCATTGCGCTCATGCAGCGCATTTCCGCACTTCGAGACAGCGGCGTACCCGTGTTCTTCACCATCGATGCGGGTCCTCAGATCAAAGCTGTCTGTCTACCGGAAGCTGCAGATATCGTCGCGAAATCACTCGGCGAAGTAGCGGGTGTTCGGCAACTCGTCAGGACAGGTCTCGGTGCCGGTGCCCGAGTTGTTGATGCCTGACATCGTAGAAACAACAGCACCAGGAAAGGTCGTTCTCTGGGGTGAATACGCCGTGCTCGCGGGTGTGCCTGCTGCAGTGATGGCGGTCGACCGATTCGCTACCTGCCGGATCACTTCGCACAAATCAGGGTTTCGCTTGCACGCTACGGGTTTCGAGATGAAACCCGTAGATACACCGGATCTTCGCGAGACATCCCTTCCAACCTCGGCTCGACTGTTTGCGGCAGCGGCCTCAGCGCTGATCTCCACACCGCGAGAAAACCTCAACATCGTCCTAGACACCTCAACGTTCCAAGGTGCCACTGGCAAACTCGGAATCGGCTCAAGTGCCGCCGCTTTGGTCGCTTGTTATGGGGCGCTTGCTGCGTGGTCTGGTGAAGAGGTTGATCTTGCGCGCGCGATAGCTGCTCATCGACACTTTCAAGGCAGCGGCAGCGGACTCGACGTTGCGGCAGCGATTCACGGTGGAACCATTCGTTTCAAGAGTGAACGCGCGCAGCCGCTCGAGTTACCGCTGTCGTTGCATATCCGCTTCGTTTTTAGCGGCGAAAGTGCTTCCACCGCGAAAAAACTCGGCAGCTTCAGCAGTTGGAGAGAGCGAGGCAATACGGTGCCACTCGACATGTTGGCGCTGGCTTGTCATGCACTTTTTGAACACGCCGATGACCCTGATGCGTGGCGACGCTATGTCGACGCCCTACGGCATCTCGATCTCTCCGCTAATCTCGGCATCTTCTCTACGGCACACAATGTCTTGAGTGAGCTGGCGGACGGTCACGGGCTACTGTACAAACCCTGCGGTGCCGGTGGTGGTGATGTGGGCATGGTCATCGGATTCGATCATGACGGCAGCCACCATCACATCGGAGCATTCGAAAGCGCCGCACAGCAACGTGGGTTTGTCCCCCTCGACCTGACAGGAACCGCTCATGGCCTCGAACGCCGGATCGGGTAACTCCCGCATCCCGAACTTCTTCAAGCTTTCTGTGAAGGAACGCATCGGGGCGCTCGCTGAACGAGATCTCATCTCCGCAGAAGAGGCGCGCAGGTTGCTCGCAGGCGCGAGTACTTTAAAGGTCACCACCGCGGATCGCATGATCGAAAACGTGGTCGGTGTGCATGGCCTGCCATTTGGCGTTGCGCTGAACTTTCTGATCAATGAACGTGACTATGTGATCCCACTGGTTGTGGAAGAACCGTCTATCGTTGCCGGGTTGTCAGGTGCAGCACGCATGGCCCGCGAGGGCGGCGGATTCCACTGCAATCATCCGGAACCTGTGCTTTCCGGTCAGATACAGATCATCGGTGTTGGTGACACGGGTACCGCTCGTAACACGCTACTCGAGGCGCAAGAACAAATTCTCGCTGAAGCCAACGCACTTATTCCGAATATGGTCCGCCGAGGGGGCGGCGCTCGCGAAATCACGATCGACGTCATGACTGCGCCCGAATCCGGCGGCGAAATGCTGGTGCTGTATCTGCATGTCGATACACGTGATGCGATGGGCGCGAACCTCGTCAACTCGATGTGTGAAGGCATTGCACCGTTGGTAGCTCGGCTAACAGGCGGACGCTCACATCTGCGCATCCTCTCGAACTTGAGCGACCGCTCCGTGGTGACTGCCACGGTCAACTTCCCGATACAGTCATTGGAAACACCAGGATTTTCCGGTGAACAGGTGCGTGACGGCATCATCCTCGCTAACGATCTCGCCCTGATGGATCCATATCGGGCCGCCACACACAACAAAGGCATCATGAACGGCGTGGATGCCGTGGCGATCGCCACCGGTAACGATTGGCGAGCGATTGAAGCTGCCGCCCACGCCTTCGCTGCACGGGATGGTCGATACCGGGCGCTGACCCGCTGGTACCGCGCAACAAACGGTGATCTCGCCGGTGAAATCCGCATCCCAATGAAAGTGGGTACGGTGGGCGGATCCCTCGAAACCAATCCCATGGTGCGCATCAGTCATCACCTGCTTGGTTCGCCTACAGCACCGGAACTCGCGGGCATCATGGGGGTTGTAGGCCTTGCCCAGAATTTCGCAGCGCTGCGTTCACTCAGCACGCGTGGCATTCAAGCGAATCACATGAAACTCCACGCACGCAGTGTCGCGAGTACCGCCGGCGTTCCTGATCACCTCTTTGACACCGTGGTCGACGCACTGGTGGCCAGCGGCGAAATCAAGGTGTGGAAAGCTGAAGCGCTGATGGCTGAGATGATCACTAAGTCGACATCAGCGAGACCCAGGATCTCCGCTTGCGGCAAAGTCATTCTGTTAGGTGAACATGCAGTGGTGTATGGGCAACCCGCCTTCGCTGCCCCACTTCCTATCGCTATCGAGGCGAGTGCAGAACGGGGCGGCGGCCAATCGCAGTTGATCATCGACGATTGGAACTACGCGCAAAATCTCGATGCCTCCACAGCCGGGTTCGGCGGCGCGCTGTTCCGCGTCATGCAGAAGATGAATCTGGACGGAGGCGCCGCAACCATTCGCCTTTTTCCACATGTGCCACCCGGCATGGGACTTGGCAGTTCCGCAGCCATGGCCGTTGCTGCACTACGCGCCATCAGTGAAGCGTGGGCGCTGGGTTTGGACAACGAGGCAATCAATACACTGGCGTTTGAACTCGAAACGGCCGCACACGGCTCTCCCTCGGGCGTCGACAACACCGTCGCGACCTGGGGGCGTGCACTTCGGTTCCAACGCGGCACAACGCCGCCGATGACCTTTATCGATTTCGACAAACCACTGCCGCTGGTCATCGGTTTATCGGGTGAACCTGGTAGTACGGCACAAACGGTTGCTGCCGTGCGAGCACGCCATGATCGTGATCCGGCAAGGCATCAACGCCTGTTCACTGAGATCGGTTCACTTACAGATGATGGTATCGCTGCAGCGAAATCCGGGGATCTGCGACAACTCGGCGAAATCTTCAACATCTGCCACGGCCTCTTGAACGCGCTCGGCCTTTCAACTCCGGCCCTGGAAACGTTGATCCACGTCGCCCGCCGCTATGGTGCAACAGGGGCAAAACTCACGGGCGGTGGTGGCGGCGGTGCAGTCGTTGCGATCGCCGAAGATCAAAGTCAGTTGGTCGACGCCATGCAAGACGCAGGCTATTCCGCCTTCGCCGTCACGATTCACTCCGCCGAATAACTCGGGCGTGATGCGATTAAGGCATGCCAGCGCGCCACATTTGGCGCGTCCGGTAGCGGCACAACCTTAACTCGCTTGGCAAAATCCCAGGCCACCACAAATGTGATGTCGGCAATGCTGAAGCGATCGCCGGCAAGGTATTCCGATTTCGACAGCTGAGTATCGAACATTTCAACAAAGTCACCGGCGACCTTCGCCGAAACTTCGCCCCACTCTTTCACACACGTTTCCCGATCTTTGAAGAAACCGGTGATATTACGAAAGGCCGAAGCGACGTTGGCCATGAAGTTGAGTTCGGCGCGTCGATTCCACATCTCGATGGTGGCGGCCTCAATACCCGGCTCTCCAAACAACTTAGGCTCAGGGCTGACCCAATCGAAGTAACGGCAGATCGCCACGGATTCAGCGAGAAAGGTGCCATCGTCGAGTTCTAGAACTGGTACACGCCCGGACGGGTTTTTGCCGAGGTAGGCGGCCTGACGGTTTTCCCCGCCACGGATGTCAACCGTTATCCGCTGACATTCAATCCCCTTTTCCGCCATGAAGATGTGGACTCGCTTGGCGTTGGGCGATGGCGATTCGTAAAGACGCATGAAAACTCCCCCTGTGAAACATCCAATGAACTGAATCGGTGCGATGAGTCGCTCGCTCCTCGAGATGAAGCTATTCGAGGCTGATGTGCGAAACGTCCGGAGCCGGCGGTGGTGGAGGTGACGGTTCGGACATCCGCACCCAGGGCTCTGCGACATCGAACTTCGGATCAGGAGTTCGCTTCGAAGCGACCGGTGCACTCGGCACACCGAGAATGGCGCCGGGTTCAGCAATTTCAAAGTCGATATCCAGCGCCAAAGGTTCTGCTTCGGAATCTCCGCCTTCACTCATGCGACTGCCCACTGGCAACACATCGAACGAGGGCGCGTCAATAAGTGAGGGATCGTAGGGCTCTTGAGGAGGGAGAAAAGCCAGCTGACGCGCTAAAGCCAAGTGCGAGGTATCGATGTTGCGCGCGACAAAAGGTGTTCGTTGGGCGGGCTCTAGCAAATCACTTCCCGGCGGCAGGATGTCCCAGCTGGAACTTGGGTCATTACGCGCTGCAGTCTCCGCCTGCGGGGACACGCTTTCGGCAATGGGAGCGACACGCAATCGTGCGCCTGCCTTTTTGAACACGGCCTGGAATTTGGCCGCCGTTTCCGCATCGACAGATTTACGGACCACAACGGGAGTGCCTGAAAACAGCGACTGCACAAGGGCATCGTCGAGTTTAAGCGCAAGGCCCAAGCGCTTACGCACCACCGCAGGATGCTGTCCTTCGATGACTTCGCCTTTGAAAATGAGCTGGTAGGTCGCCGTCACATCCCTTCCCGGTGATTACATTCCTCGAACGTCGCAGGTGTACACCTGCGGCCCTTCCCACCCGAGAGAAAGCCCTGAATAATCCCTTCAAACCACGAGGATACTGGGAGAAGCACCATGGGTACACCTGCACGCGTAGTTGTCCTTCCGCAAGCCACGTCACAACTCCGGGTCGAGGACCTGACACTGCCCGATCCTGGCCCCACACAGGTCGTCGTTAAACAGTTTGCTTCAGGCATCTGCCACTCCCAGCTTCACCAGATTCACCGCCCCAGAGCCAACAACGTCGTTCTCGGTCATGAATCCACCGGTGTGGTCGTGAAAAAAGGTTCACTGGTCACACACGTCCGCGAAGGCGACACCGTGATGGTCACTTGGGTGCCCCGCAACGCGCGAGGTCGCAAGAAAGTCCCGGTGCGCGCGGAAATCAAAGTATCCGACGGAACAGCTATTTCCGAGAACGTCTTCACATGGGCGGATCACACCATTGCCGATGAGCAATACGTGGTGAAGGTCGCAGAGTCCATTCGCAAGGATGTCACCTCCATCATCGGCTGCGCAGTGATGACCGGCGCCGGTGCCGTCATTAATACCGCCAACGTCAAGCCAGGGCAGAGTGTTGCGATCTTCGGTGTGGGCGGTGTGGGCCTCTCCGCCGTCGTCGGCGCCAAGGTTGCCGGTGCCAATCCCATCATCGCCGTGGATCTCTCTGATGAGAAGCTCGCCTTCGCCAAGAAATTCGGCGCAACCCATGGCATCAATGCGAGTCGTGAAGATCCCATCGCCGCCATTCACGCGCTGACGGGCAAGAAGGACAAATACACCATCCTGCACACGCCGGTAAGCGGTGTTGATTTCGCGTTTGATTGCATAGGTATTCGCAAGACGATGGAGCAGATCGTGCCCGCGTGCCGGTCGGGTCATTTCGGTGCTTGCGACGGTGGTACTGCCGTGCTGGTTGGTGTTCCGGGTACTCCCGTGGAACTCAACGCCATGGATATCCTCCTCCATGAAAAACACTTCATCGGCAGTCTCGGTGGTTCCTGCGCCCCGGATCGCGACTTCCCTAAATTCATCGACTGGTTTGAAAAAGGTACGCTCGATCTGGATGCCATGGTAACGGAGCGTTACCGCATCGACGATATCAACGCGGCCTGTCGTGCGCTGGATACGGGCAAGATCAGCGGCCGCGCCATCCTCGAATTCTGACGGTGTCGCATCTCACACAGCGGGTCACTAACGGCCCGCTTATCACCGCGTATCTTGAATGGGGTACTGGCGAACCGCTGCTGCTGCTACACGGTTACACCGGTTCAAAGCTCGACTTTCACGACCAACTGTCGTGCTTTGAGGGTTATCAGGCGATCGCGCCGGACCAGCGTGGTCATGGTGAAACCACCCATGCGGACGCGTATTCGTTTCCGCTGATGGTCGACGACTTGATTCGCTTCATCGACCTGCTGGGACTCAAGCGTGTACACCTGCTCGGACATTCGCTCGGCGGTATGGTGGCCATGCGCGCGGTGCTGAAAGCACCGGACCGATTTGCCTCGTTGATTCTGATGGATACCTCACCCTCGCCACTGTCGCTCACAACACCTGAAACACGAGAACGGATCGCAGAGGTAATGCGGACCAGTGGTGCCGGATTGTTGGTCACTGCCATGCGGGCGCAGAAACCTTCTCGTCGTGCACAGCGTGGCATTGATTTCCTGGGGGCGCAGGAACATTGGAGGCGCATCGAACTCAAACTCCAGCAGATGCACTGGCAGGCGTTTCTGGATCTGGGCAATGAACTCTTTGCTCATCAGAGTGTGCTCGACGCGCTGCACCAGATCTCCTGCCCGACCACGATCCTCGTGGGAGATGATGACCGCCCCTTCATCGAGCCGTCGGAGGCGATGGCCAAGGCTATACCTGGCGCAGCGCTCGTGATTCTTCCCGATGCGGAACATTGTCCGCAGTATGAAAATCCGGAGCACTGGAAAATCGCTGTACAGAATCATCTCTGCAAGGCGTCGAAGTCATGAAACACGAGAAAATCGCGTCCACCTTTCGTTACGAAGCAGGCACCCGGATCACCGAACTGCCAACCCGTCGGAAAGACCTCGAGCATCCCAAAGAACACCGCAAAAAAGGCGGTTGAACGCTTCGCCGAACTGCAAGACAAACTCTTCGCAGATGATCGTTACGCGCTGCTACTGATTTTTCAGGGCATGGATGCAGCGGGTAAAGACAGCACCATCAAGAAGGTCACAACGGGTGTGAATCCAGCAGGATTTGAAACCCGTAGCTTCAAAGCACCCACTTACGAACACAACGATCACAACTTCTTGTGGCGGCATTGGCAGGCCATGCCGGCCCGTGGGCATATCGGCATCTTCAATCGCTCCTACTACGAAGAAGTGCTGGTGGTACGCCTGCACCCCGAGATCATTCAGGGGCAACAGCTCGCCAACAAGAACATCAACGACGCGTTTTGGGAGCAACGTTTCCGGGATTTTCGCAGCATGGAGGAACATCTCGCTGCCAACGGTGTGGTCGTAGTGAAGTTCTTTCTCAATGTCTCCAAAGAAGAACAACGCGAACGCTTGCTGGCGCGACTCGAAGAGAGTGAAAAACACTGGAAGTTCAATCCACGGGATGTCGATGAACGGGAACACTGGGACGAGTACCAGACCGCGTACCAGGACGCGATCGCTAACACCGATGCAGATCACGCACCCTGGTATGTGATTCCGGCCGATGACAAACCCACGATGCCGGCCATTGTGGCGAGCATCATAGTTCACACCCTGGAGGCGTTGCCTCTCGCCTACCCTGCTCCACAGGAAGCGGATATGGCGCTCTTTGAAAAAGCCCGCATCCTGCTTGAGGCGGACGGCGACGATTCAGATCGGTAAGCGAGTGACGCAGCCGTCGTTATTTGACTTGCCAGCGATCCTCGGCAACGAGAACAGAACGCGGGCCATCACCATCGAGCCACTTTTTTGCCGACTTGTTCTTCAGCAACCATGCGTCCCAGAACGCGGTCGACAAAGCAAGTATCGCGGGATGGTGAGCGGGATTGCGCGACTTGGCATCACCCGGCAGTGCTCTGTCAGTGAACACCGAATGCTCCGCACCATCGAGCACCAGTTCGTACTTGGAACCCGTCGGAAGTGCCAGAAACACTGCAAGACGAGACGCCATGTCCTGATTGCCGATGGGCGCAGTGTCGTGAGTGCCAGTCATCAGGAGCCACGGAATCTGGACGTTAGAAAACGCTTTCTGCGCCAGTAACTGGCGTGGTGTAGACGGGCTCATGATCACTGCCGCGTCGATTCGTTTGTCAGTGAACGGTTGGCGACCACCCGCACCACTCTGACCGCTAACCGCCTGGGTGGTCACGGCGCCGAAGGAGTGTCCGGACATACCGATGGCTTCGAGATCAAGGCGTCCTTCCAACACATGACCTTTCTGTTCGTTCCAGCGACCGAGTTGATCAAGAACTGCTGGAACATCAAGGACGCGCTGTATGTAAGCATCGAAGGATGCCGCTTTCTGCAACGCCTGCATACGTTCCGCCGGAGGAACGCCTTTCCACACCGACTCATCACTGCCAGGATGCTGGAGAAACACCACTACATATTCCCTCGCCGACCAATAACGGCCGAGATAGGAACTGCCCTCCCGTGACCCACCCAGCCCATGGCTGAACAACACCACAGCGTGTCGGTCTACTTGGGCTGGCAGGTAGATTCGAAGAGGAATGATTCGGTTGCGGGTGTTGTCGATAACCTCAACGTCACTAACCTCTGCGACATGTTTTGGATCGATGGACCGCGGATCGTAACTGTCTGCAATCGCCATCGCAGGCACTGCAGTGCAACAGATAGAGAGCAAAAAAACATAACTCTTCAACATGGAAAGACTCCTGAATTCTTACCTTCGATCTGACGAGGACGGACTATGCGACCCATTCTTCGGCAATCGAAAGAAAGGCACGACCTTCTTCAATCTCGCCGAGTTGCAGCAAGTACAGGCCGGTGGTCTCCCGTTCAATAAAACCTCACTGCCAAATAGCTTCTTCGTCAAGACCGGTCGCCTCCGCCAATCGTCGGCAGCGTGCTCGACCTTCAGTGAGAGGATGACCGCCACGCAAGTCGGCGTGGAAATCACGTATGATCAAGCCGAGGTCGTATTCAGATTGCATGAAGTAACCATCGGGATCGACCAGCTTAAATCGTCCATGGGCTCTCAGGTCTTCGAGCGTGTTGAACGAATGCACATCGCCGTGAACCAGGAGTGATGCTCTTGCTGACCATGCTGCTTCACGCTTCAGGGTGAGGGTGATCGCCTGAGAATTGAGTGCTTCGCTAACCGCACTCGGGTCTTTCGCCGTGGCGGATTCGATGAACTCACGCAGCCACCGCGCTTTGCCCGCACCAGTCGTGAATCCGGCATCAGGTCCGATGTTGATCCATGCCGACTGCGCTGTTACACACAGTCGTTCGATTTGTTCGCGCTCGCTAACACCAGTTTCACCGAGCGGCCGACCGAGGCGCTCAACCAGTATGGCGTTCAGCGCTTCATCATGCGCGAAGAGCTCTGCATACCCTTGCCCTTGCGCCAGCCCCAACACTTTCGCTTCGTGTTTGAGTCCAACATCTTGTGGCAGGCTAATCTTTAGCACCGCGTCACGGCCTTCGATCTGTGCCTCGAGGACCAGCGCCTCCGATCCGCCGCTGAGCAGCGTGCCTGTCGACATGGCCCAACGACATTCCAGCGTGCGCACGTGATCCAGCAAGCCTTCCAGCCACGCCTTGCCGATTTCGCCCAAGGCATCGGCCTTGGTGCGTACCAGCTCAGGCAATTTGCTGAGATCGAGCGGCTTCATCGCCTGACTATTTGATTTTGACGCCGAAGACGAGCAAGACGTTACCAGGCATGTGGCCAGCAAAGTTGTAGCCGGAATTGACGAAGAGCTCACCGCGGCTCGGCAACGGCGCCGTCGCTCCGTCCATCGAACCCCCGTGTGCCGTTGAACCGTCCACAGTGGTCACGGGTGCGCTCGTGTCGATCTTACGCAGCATCGTACCGGTCTTCGCATCATGAATACGAAGATAACCATCCAATGCACCCGCAAAGACGAGTTCAGGTGTTGCCGTGATCGCAGCGCCGATGCCCGGGGCACAGAACTCTCGACCTGCACACTCATCAGCCATCGGTTGTCGCCAAAGAACATCACCTGTCGCAAGATCCAGCGCGTAAAGTCCTGGGCTGCCCTTCTTCTTGTGCTTGCGCCCATCGGGCGCATCTGAGATCGGAACAAACACCCGGTCACCCGTCGCCGCGATGCCGAAGTGAACCCCACCATGCAAGCCACCACGACCCAGTTTGGTTTTCCAAACGAGTTTTCCTGTGTCCGCATCCACGGCATGAACGACACCCGCCTTCTGCGGACCGAGCACGAAGTCGCGACCACTGCTATGGCGCGCCAACACCATAGCCGCGCCGAAATCGAAATCGGGGCCATTCTCCTTGGGGCAATTCGCGCCGTTGGCCGGTGCACACGCCGCATTCCATGCATCGTGTCGTGTGGCCTGATACACCCAACGAATGGCTCCAGTGGTGATGTCCATGGCAAAAATGGAATCGCTGGTTTTAGTTGCCGGTGAGGAGTAATTCTCTCCAGTGCCGACATACAACACACCACGTTGTTCATCGATGGCCGGGCTGTTCCAGATCGGCGCACCGGAAGGACCCATCGCGTCGGCACCCGCTCGATTCGCGCCTTGCTTGCTCGCAGGCTCCGGAATCGTAAAGGTCTGCCAGAGTTTTTCTCCTGTCGCCGCATCCAGCGTCACAACAGATCCACGGAACGTGCAGCAGGCATAACGGTCATTCAACGCGGACAGAACTTCAAGAGAAGATACCGGGACGTGCAAGCGCCCTTGATACAAGGTCGGTGTTCCCGTAATCGTGGAGCCGGGATGATCATCAGGATGCACGCGCCACTTAAGTTTGCCGGTGAACGCTTCAATGGCGTAGACATTGCCGAGCAGATCACCAAAGTACAGGAGCGTGGCCTCTTCCGGTTTCACGGGGGATGACATGACGATCCCGGTACGCACCTCGGTAGACGCCACATAAGTCCACTTCACACAGCCGGTTTCACGATCCAGCGCATACACCGTACCATCCTGGCTGCCCATAAAAACCGCGCCCGCTGCGAGGAGCGGGTGAGAGCGTGCACGTTGGGCATTTGGGTAGGCAAATGCCCATTTCAGTTGCAGACGATCCACATCCGTGGCACCAAAAGCCGCATGTTCCGTGGACACGTCGCGTTTGTTGTCGTAACCGAGTCCCCAGTTCGGAAACTCCGGCGGCTCCTTCGCTGCAAAACCCGTTCGATCATCACCACACATCTTGAGCTTAGGTGTGATGGCGTCGTCCGTGAGCACGACGTTCGTAAGGTATTCGGCGACCTGGCGTTTCTCAACGTCCGAAAGCACAGATGCTTGAGGCTGCATAACGCCGGACACCAGCGTGCGATAAATCGATCCCGGGGTAAGGAACTGCAACATGCGTGGGTTCGGCGCACGCGCGACGCCCTCGCTATGACACGACGCGCAATGTTTTGCGTAGAGCGGAGCACCGGATGCCTTGGCGTTAAAGCCACGCAATCCCAACTCAGATACTTGGACATCCGAGTCTCCACCTGCCGTCGCGCCAACGGCGAACGGCGTTGAAAATCCAACGAACAACAGTACGATCAATCGTCGAAACAATTCAGCCTTCCTCAATTGCAACGATGCGCGTCTGCGCCAGAATTTCACCCAAGAGATTGATACACCGCGTGCGTGATCCCGAAACCCCGTGGGTCACCCATGAGCCCACTCTCCATGCGGTTCATCACGTACGATACACAGACTCGAGCGTCCTGATCGACCACCACAGTCGATCCACCCCAGCCGCCCCAGTAGGCGATGTGGGTGTTAGGTCCCATAGGCATACTCGATTCACTGATCCCATAGCCCATACCAAAGAGAATCGGTAACCCGAGCACGAGATCTTCCGTATGCGTCTGCTTGTCAAAGATACGACGCGCTCCCGCTTCGCTCAGCAGACGTTTGCCGAAAGCAACACCGCCATTGGCCATTGCAGATTGGGCACGCACGATGGAGCGTGCGTTGCCGTGACCATTGGCAGCTGGAATTTCTGCCATTCGCCAACCGCGTGTTTTCGCAGCAGCTGCATCGATTTTGGGGTTCGCAAATGAACGCGCCGCCACTGAATCCGAGGCAACCTGACCCACGGGTTGAACTTCCGGTGGTATGAGTTCAGCGATACGCCCGAACTCGCTTTCCGGTGTGCCAATGAAAAAATCAGCGCCCATCGGAACCGCGATCTCATCGCGGAAAAACGTACCGATGGACTTATTCGTAACGCGCCGCACCACTTCACCAATGAGGTGTCCTTGGGTAAGCGCGTGATAGCCACTTTGGGTACCCGGCTCCCACCACGGCTTCTGTCGCGCCAGGGCACTGACAACGTTTTCCCACACGTAGAATTCTTCATCGCTCAGCACTTCATCCATTCCGGAGAGCCCGGCGCTATGACTCAAGAAGTGCCGTACTTCAATCTTGTCTTTGCCGTTCTGTGCGAATTCTGGCCAGTACCGTGCCACCGGTGCATAGAGATCCACCGCACCTCGATCAGCAAGCAAAAGAAGACACATGGCCGCCATTGTCTTGGTGGATGAATACACGTTCACAATCGTGTTTTCTTCCCACGGTAACGTCTTGGCCGCGTCACGATGGCCGCCCCAAAGATCGACCACAAGCTCACCTTCAAGACTTACAGCGACACTCGCGCCAACATCGCCGTGCGATGCAAAGTTCTTTTTGAATGCCTCGCGGACTACTGCAAAACGATCATCGCAGCGCCCGTGAATCTCAGTCATTGAGTGAAGCTCCATGAAATGGTTTTCAATCCAAACACCGCCACTGCAGCAGGGTGTAGGCCGGTTGACTGTCCGGGTGGTGCTCAAACACACCCCGCACACGCGCGCCAATTTGGATGGTCTGCTTCGGGTCACCGAGCAGATTGCCGACAAGGCGGACGTTGCCTGCCTGCGGCAGTTCAACCAGCACCACGATGTACGGGCCGCCTTGCGCCTTGAGTGCCGGATGCACCGGATGCCACACCCGTTCATGGCTGTAGATGACGCCTTCCGGCACCACTTCTTCAAAACACAGGTCGTCACCGAGGCAATGGTGGCAGATGTACTCCGGACCCCACTGCCAGCCACGACAGGCGTTACAACGTTGCAGCAGAAGCTGATTGTTGGCGAGGCCTTCCCAGAACGGCTTATCTCGACCATCGGGTGATGCCACCGGGATCGGCAAACCGGAGACGAGATAACCACTCATAACGTCGCCTCCGATCCGAAGATGCAGGAGCTCACTGGAGTCACCATCGGGCCTGAAATCACCATAGAGACATCTGCGTTCGCCACTTGGCTCGTCGACTGACCACGTATCTGCCGCACGGCTTCGAGATTGAGCCCGAGGCCATGCATATAACACTCCGCCAAGTTGCCACCGCTGGTGTTGAGTGGCAGGTCTCCACCTGTGGCGAGGAAACGTTCTTTCACAAAGAACTCATTACAGGCTTCCGGAGCACAGAAACCATGTTCCACCATGGCCATCATGACGCCGCCGGTGAAGTTCTCGTAACTCTGCAGCACATCCACGTCCGAAGGTTTCACCTTGGCCATGTCATACAACCGCGGCGCTACGGTTTTGAAACTCGAAGAGGCATAGTCCGGCGTGTTGTGCACATCCGCGCCTGCACGGTACTGAGAGCCAGCAACCGCGCCGAGCACGTAACAGGAATTGTGCGGAAAATCCTTCGCGCGTTCTGCAGATACCAGCACCATCGCTGCTGCGCCGTCATTTTCAAGACAACAATCGAAGAGGTGGAAAGGCTCTACGATCCAGCGCGATGCATCGTAAGCGTCTTCATCAAGGGGACGCCCATACATCACAGCTCGCGGGTTGTTCTGAGCATGGTGGTACGACGCCAACGCAATCGACCGAAGCGCGTGTTGATGCACACCATAGTCGTGCATGAATCGGGTGACCTTCATTGCAAACATCTGCGCAGGAGACATAAGGCCATACGGAACTGTATGTGCGCCTGGTCCAGAAATCACATTGCTCCGTGGACCTTGACCAAACCGTCCGAACTGGCCTTGAGCGAGTGCTCGAAACACTACGACACAGTCTGCTACGCCACCAACTATCGCCGTAGCAGCATTCGCGAGCGCACCGGAACCACCACCACCACCACCACCCCATTGCATCGTCGCAAACTTGAGTTCATGACAACCTAGCGCGGCGGCGATGCGCGAAGGTTCACTCCGGTCGTTGCTGTAGGAAGAAAATCCGTCGATATCTTGTGGTGATATCCCGGCGTCCGCACATGCGTTGAGGATCGCGTTCAGTGCCAGTTTAAATTCCGGATCGGGACTGCCACCCCGTTTGTAATAGGCCGTCTCGCCTACACCCACAACGGCGACCTGACCACGCAGGCTGCGGGACATATTCGCTTCTCCCCATTCTTCTTTGGCTTGGACGATAGCGCCTGCTACGGCAGGACACAATGGACCGGAATTAGAGCACTTGGTAAAACAACATGTAGATAGGAAGCGACGTTCGATTGAGGTTTAATCTCGCCCTTGGGTGATAGGGACCACCGTGGATTCCATAACAAAACAAAAACGTCTGGCACTGCTGGGATTTGCAGTGCTTTTCGTGCTTGCCGCGCTCGGTGCAACACGACTTAAAGTCACTGACGACGCTTCCGAGGCGATGCTTCCGGCCGACCCGGAAACGGTTGCTCGTTATTCCGACTACCTCGCGAGATTTCCCAACGACCAGGGCGCCCTGGTGGTCTTCGAAGACCTGTTTTGCTCGGAAGCAGGTTGGGATCTGATCAAAAAAACCGAAGCTGCATTCGCTGAACACCCCGTGATTGATCGCACGCTTTCACTCGCTTCGATGTCCACCCGCTATGTAATTGGCAGCGGCGACACCGTTGATCTCAGTCGGTTCCGCGACGCTGAATTCAGTTCGCCCGCCGATCGTTGCGTGGCCGCTACGAACTATGCGCCTTATCGCAATGTGCTCGTCTCACCGGACGGAAAAGCTGCTGCCCTGTTCCTTATTGCCGCTCCTGGGCAGAACGCCACCACCTTCAGCGATTTACTGGTGGACATCTACAAGCCTCTCGCCGCGGAAGCCAACGCGGCCGGTGGTCGTATGGTTATCACCGGTGAAGCCATCGTCAGCGCCGAGCTTTCGCGGGTTGTCGCACGGGACTCCAGCCTGGTTGCTGCAATTCTCGTGGCCATGTTGATCTTTGTGTACGCGATCACCCGTTCTTCCACGTCGACCCTCGTGGCACTCGGCCTTTCGATTTTCGTAGTCGGATTCTCCTACGGTTTCATGGGCTGGATCGGGATGGCACTGACTCCGGCGACCTCACTGGTTATTTTTCTTCTCGTTCCTCTGACCGGCACTTTCGTCATTAACGCACATGGATATGTGCGCGACAGGCCGAACGCAAGCTCATCCCGGATGAGGCCTGGATGCCCTGCATATTTGCGGGGTTGACCACCGCAGTGGGGTTTGCCTGTACTGGCATGACGCCAGCGCCCGACGTGCAAGCTCTGGCGATCATGGGCGTTGTAGGTATCTGTGCAGCAACGGTGGGCGTTTTCCTCTTCGCTTTCCCGGTTCTGTACGGCGCAAAAAACCTACGTTTCACCGTGCAGTTCACCGTGCCGCGCTGGCCGCTGATTCATAGTGCTGCGGGTATCGGCTTGTTGATCTTCTTTGTGCTCGGCATCGTTTACGGTAGGTCGAGGCTGAAGGTTGACTACAGTCCCACCGACTATCTGCCGATGTCGAATTCGTATCGGGCAGACTATGAGACTGCGGGTCAGTGGTTTAGCCGAATGAACCTGCCTCTCATGGTGGAAGTGGAAAGTGCCGAGGATCCTGAAACCTGGATCAAGCTGAAGCCGCTCATCGACACGATGTACGAGAAGTACCCCAGTGGCTTTCAGGCGGTGTGGTTCTACGATCAGATCGTGCAACTAAACCGAGCTGTAAGCGGAAATCCGGAGGCAGGATTTCCTGAAGACGAAGAGACACTCGCGCAGCTCTTCATCTGGTTCGATCCGGAAGACCTTGAGCTTTACATGGACGAAGATCGTTCACGGATCCTGGTGAATTTCCAGATTCCCTAGATTGGCTCCGGCGGTTACCACGAGATGAAAGTCATCGTCGAGCAATACCTCGCGGAAAACGATATCAACGGCTACTACGTCGGTCGGGTAGCCAGCTTTTTCGAAACGGGCCGTCGCATCGGTTCAGACAACCTCAAAGGACTCGCCGTCAGCACAGCATTGGTCTTCGCAATGCTCTTGGTGATTTTCAGGTCCGTACCCTATGCGGTGATCGGGATCATCGTGAACGCTATCCCGGTATTGGCCGGCCTCGCGCTGCTCGGCGCTGCAGGAGTGGCCATCGACATGGGCAGCTCGCTCGTCGCAGCCATGGCGTTCGGTATTGTGCTCGACGATACGACGCACCTCGTGGTTCGGCTCCGACAATTGCAGCGAAGTGGTTACGACCCAGCGACGGCCATGTTGCGAACGGTCAGAGAGTTAATTGCGCCCGTGATGACGACGACGCTGGCGGTCTGCCTCGGCTTTGTGGTGTTGTTCTTCGCGGAAATGCAGCCGTTCCACGACTTTGCAATGCTGATGATCACGACGATGTTCATCGCGCTCATTGCGGACGTCGTATTGTTGCCAGCGCTCGTGCGTCAGTTTGTTTCTGACCGGCCTGGGTCGTTGTTACAAAATCGGGCTTCCTGGAAGGATTGAGTTGTAGGAGCGGCCTCCAAGCCGCTCCTACAAGAGCTCCTTAGTTCGACTGCAACATGGCCCGCGGACGGAGATTCGTGAGCTCAACGATCTTCTTGTAGTTGTCGGCAATGTCTTCAACCGTCGCATCCACGCCGATATTCACGCCTTCATTCTCGACGATGATGGCCGTAGAGAACCGTCCACCTTGTGCCTGAATGATGACGCCGTTAGGCGCATCCTCCGTGCACAGATAAACCACTGCAGGTGTGACGAGCTCGGGTCCGAGCTTCTTGAGTACGGCTTCCGGCATCAGGTTTTCCGTCATGCGCGTGGCGGCCACTGGGGCAATCGTGTTCACGCGAATGTTGTACTTCGCGCCTTCAATCTTGAGCGTATTCATCAACCCAACCTGTGCAAGCTTTGCGGCGCCATAGTTGGCTTGACCGAAGTTGCCATACAGACCCGTGGGAGAAGTGGTCATGACGATGCGACCGTAGTTCTGGGTTCGCATGATTTCCCAAACCTCGCGGGTCACCATGGCAGCGCCAGTGAGGTGGACGTTCATCACCATGTTGAAATCCGTCATGTCCATTTTGTGGAATGACTTGTCACGCAGAATGCCAGCGTTGTTGATCAGGATGTCGACGCGGCCCCACACGTTCATCGCATCATCAACCATGCTCTTGGCACCTTTGGCATCGGATACAGAGCCACCGTTGGCAAGCGCTTCACCACCTGCTGCCTTGATCTCTGCAACCACCGCATGAGCGGCTTGTGATGAGCCACCAGAGCCGTCCATCGCGCCGCCTAAGTCATTCACCAGGACTTTGCAGCCACGCTTGGCCAGTTCGAGAGCGTGACAGCGACCAAGGCCACCTCCAGCGCCGGTGATGATCGCTACTTTGCCTTCGAAGGAATAAGTCATGTGCTGTTACCTCAGTCTGTCAGATGAATCTGGATTATCTCTGTCATGGGCGGATTCCGAAACGGACCGGACCTTTCAGGGTTTCCAGCAAGGGTTGAATCCACTCGATCCAACGGCACAGGTAAGGCCGCGTCTCTCGTGGGTCGATCATTTCATGGACGGAGAACGATTCCGCGCGCGCATACGGATTCCGCCTAGCGCGGAGCATGTCCTCAAGTTCTTTACGTTTCGCCTCAGGGTCCGGTGCGGCTGCAATTTCCTTTTGGAAGGCGACGGCCACACCACCTTCGAGGGGTAACGCGCCACTTTCAACGGAAGGCCAAGCGAGCACATAGGCATCCGGCGCGTAGTGTGCCGCAGTGGCGACACCAAAACCTTTATGGACTTGTATCACTGCCCACGGCACCACCGATTGAACCGCTGCCGAAACCGCCGCCATGCCGAAGCGAATCGTCCCGGCCTTTTCAGCCTCTGGGCCAATCATGAAGCCAGGTTGGTCGACGAAGTTGACGATGGGCAGATGGAAGAGATCACACAACTCCACAAACCGCCGGTACTTCTGCGCCGCCTGCGCCGTCATCGAACCCGCGTAGATCTTGTTGTTGTTGATCATCACGCCTACCGATTGTCCCGACAATCGCGCAAGTGCACAGATCTGGCCTTTGCCAAAGGAAGCACCGAGTTCAAACACGGAGCCCGCATCCATCACCATGTCGAGGATGAGGCGCGCGTTGAACGCCTTGTTACTCTCACGGGGAACGATGCGAATGAGTTCGTCTTCCATGCGTTCCACTGGATCGGTGCATGAATGGCGAGGCGCGCGTTCATTCACATGCGCAGGCAGATAGGAGAGGAATCGTCGGATCTGCCGGAATGCGTCAAGTTCATCGTCTGCAAGGTTATCGACCACACCGCTCTTCGCGTGGATCGCCGCACCGCCTAGCTGAGCTTTGGTGAGCTTGGTACCGAGCGCGCGCTCAACCAGCGCCGGTCCACCCGTCATCACCTGCGCGGTTTCTTTAGTCATCACCGAGAAGTGTGATGCGACCAATCTCCCCGCTGGAAACCCTGCAACGGCTCCCAACGCTGCTGAGACCACCGGTACCTGGCCCATAGCATCAGCAATGATGCGAAATCTCGGTTCGTTAAAAACCGGATCTCCCCAGCTCGTGCCGGGTTTGCCGCTGCCTTTGACACTGCCACCACCGCCTTCAAGCAGCCGCACGAGCGGCACTTTGTAGTGACACGCCATGTTCTCCGCATAAACACTCTTGCGCAGACCCGTAGGATTAGGTGAGCCCCCTTTCAGCGTGAAATCTTCACCACCGACGGCAATTCGACGGCCATCGATCTTGCCGAAGCCAAGCACGTAGTTCGCGGGAACGAATTCGCGAATTCGCCCCTCATCGTCGTAGTCAGGAACTGCAGTCGCGAGGCCTTGTTCTTCGAACGATCCAGGATCGAGCAAGGCATCGATTCGTTCCCGAATCGTGAGTCGGCCCTGCGAGTGCTGCTTGCTGATGCCACTCTCGCCACCTTGGACTTGGGCGAGTTCACGCCGACGACGAATCTCGTCGGCTTCGGACTCCCAACTCATGCCTTACGGACCAACCGCCCTATGCGGGGTCTTTGAAGTTTGGCGCGCGTTTCTCGAAGTTGGCTTTCACGGCTTCTGCCTGGTTGGAAGAACCAATGAGCTCCATCTGCAGTTTCGCTTCGAGTTCAAGACCTTCACGTGGTTCGGCACGCCAGCTCTTCTCAAAGAGCTCCTTGCCGCGACGAATGGCATCCGGGTTCTTGCCCGCGACTTCCCGAGCGATCGACAGCGCACGCTGTAGCGGATTGGAATCGACGTAAGTGACGAGTCCAAGCTCCTTCGCTTCGGTACCGGAGAGAATACGGCCCGTGAAGGTGAGTTCCTTGGCCACATCCATCGGCACAACATCCCGAAGCGACTGCGTGATGCCCATATCGGGGATCAGTCCCCACTTGATCTCCATCACTGACATCTTGGCGTCCGGTGCCGCGATACGAATATCGGAACCAAGGGCGATCTGCATACCACCACCATAGGCGACCCCGTGAATCGCACAGATCACAGGCACCGGAATCTTGCGCCAGATAAACGCCGGTCGCTGTGCATGATTCTCCGGTCGTTCCATGTCGCGGCGGAGCAGATTTGGTGTGCCGCCACCGCTATCACCACCACTGCCTTTACCAAGACCCTGCATGCTCGTCATGTCGAGGCCTGCACAGAATCCTGGACCATTACCGGAGATCACTACTGCTCGAACATCTTTGGCGTTCTGCAGTTTTTCCCCTGCAGCGATGATCGCGGAGAACATCTCGGGGCTGAGTGCGTTGTATTTGTCAGCGCGATTGAGGCGCACATCGGCAACACCGTTTTCAACAGCTATAGTAACTAACTCAGTCATGATCTCTGATCTCCAGAAGTTTCAGCAGGCTACTCGCTTAAGCGAGCTACCCGGCTGCAGCGGGTTACCGGCGGGCCGGGCGCGTACCTTAACACAGGCTCTCGAACACGGGTTTTGTCGGGCGATTCGGAGAACGTTAGCTCCGCACGATCACCAACACCTGCTCTTCCGCCACTTGGTCTTCGGGTTTCACGAGGATTTCCTCAACTACCCCGTTCACCGGACTTTCTACAGGGATCTCCATTTTCATGGATTCCAGGATGATGAGTACGTCCCCTTTGGCAACCGTTGCTCCCACGACCACCTCGACTTTCCACACCGACCCCGCGACTTCGCTTTCAACTTCATGTCGTGCCATCTGAATTGCTCCGAAATCGAATCAGCCGCCTTGGATCGCAGCCATCTGCGACTGGAATTGACCCAGATCAAAGTAGTCGCGCCACGCGGTGATGCCATTAGGACCTACTTCAAAAACGCCCATGACGGCAATGGAGAGCCACTTGCCGCCCATGTTGAAACGGTCGATTCGCTCATTCATCACGACGTTGCCATTGGTCACACTGCGCAACACTTCGAATTTCACTTCCGATGCCATGCCCATGAACGGAGCGAGCGAGGCCTTGATGGCATCAACCCCGGTTACTGGTTCCATCGGAATGTTGTGGTAGAGGGCGTTGGGCGCGAAACAACCCGCGATGCCATCGACGTCCCGGTTGTCGAACGCGGCCATTAATCGGTTGACGGTATCTGCTGCTTGCATGTGAGTGACCTCTCCTCCAGTTAACTGATGAATAAAATGACGATATTCGCGCCAGACGATGATCGCATGACGGCCTCTCTTTGTGCCCGCGTCGTCGCAATGTTCCAGCGCGACAATCAGCCCCGAGATGTGTGGTTCGTGGAAGCTCACCGTGAAAAGATCGACACGTGGGTCCTGGACCGCATCGGTTGGTCGCTCCCAGGGCTTTCCACGAAGACAGTCCGTCAGCGCTTCTCGTACTGCTGGGTTCGTTACTCGTCGAGCGGACCAATCAATCAATTCACGCGAGCAGACATCTGCTCGCGCAGCGATCGATTTATAGGTCGTCCAATCCACACCAGAGACTCAGTACTTCGAGAGATCAAGCGCGGCGCCGGTCAATCGTTCATGAGCTTCGAGATAACGCGCCAAGGTTCGCTCAATCACGTCTTCGGGCAGACGCGGTCCTGGTGGCGTCTTGTCCCACCGGCCGGCTTTCACCAGTGTTTCGAGGTAGTTGCGCACAATCTGTTTATCGAAGCTTCGCTGCTCGCGACCCAGCTCCCAATCATCCGCTGGCCAGAAGCGCGAACTGTCAGGCGTAAAAATCTCATCGACCAGAATCGGTGTCGTCGCGCCGGGCAATAAACCAAATTCAAACTTGGTATCGGCAAGCAGGATTCCACGCGATGCAGCGTAGTCACGCGCACGCGCATAGAGGTCAAGTGTCGTTTTACGCATGAAGCGCATGTGTGATTCACCGATCACCGCGACAGCTTCTTCAAAGCTGATGTTCTGGTCGTGGCCACTCGCAGCCTTGGTTGCCGGTGTAAAGATCGGCTCCGCCAGACGATCGCTGTTGCGAAGCCCGGTCGGCAGTATCTGGCCACACACGGAGCCACTCGATTGATAGTCGACCCATCCGCTGCCCGTGATGTAACCCCGGGCGATACACTCTATCGGCAGGATTTCCGCCTTGCGGCACAACATGATGCGCCCATCCAAAACATGGCGAGCCGCATCGGTCAAACCGGGCACATCCATTACATCCATGGAGATGAGATGGTTTGGAATCACGTCTTTGAATTTGTCGAACCAGAAGCGCGAAAGTTGCGTCAGCACGATGCCTTTTCCAGGCAAGCCATTGGCCATCACCACATCAAAGGCACTGATGCGGTCCGTAGCAACGATCAATACTGCATGGCTGCCATCGGCCATAGGTACATCGTAGAGGTCGCGCACTTTGCCACTGCGGCGATTGGGCAGATCAAGTTCAGTACGGAGCAACGCTTCTTTCATGAGAGAAACTCTGTAAATCCGTCAGGACGTACTACCGCCATCGGCGAGGTAGACGCTACCTGTCACCCAACTTGAATCATCACTGGCGAGAAACAACATGACCTGGGCAATTTCTTCCGGCATGCCATAACGGCCGAGCGGGATACGGCTCGCCATACCCTGTTTGGCGACATCGGCATGACCGGGCATAAAGCCTTCTTCGAGGCTGCGCATCATTCGGGTTTCCACCGGCGATGGGTTTACCGTGTTAACACGGATCTTATGGGGCGCGCCTTCTTTGGAAGCCGAACGCATCATGCCGATCACAGCATGTTTACTGGTGACATAAGGTGCGACACCTGGGCTGCCTTGAACACCCGCGACTGACGACGTGATGACGATGGAACCACCCCCTCGTTCGCGCATGGCGGGCATGGATGACTTGAGGCCAAGAAAAACACCTTTCACGTTAACCGCGATCACCTGATCGAACCGCGCTTCGTCGTATTCTTCGATGGGCTTCACATCACCTTCAATGCCGGCATTCGCGAGAAAAACGTCAACACCACCAAACTTCTCTTTGGCTGCGGCGACCATGCCATCGTTGTCTTTCGCCTTGGTCACATCCCCCACATACCAATGGACCCGATTGCTGCCAATCTCGGATACCGCCGCTTTGAGGGCATCTTCTGAAAGATCTACGAGCAACACATTGGCCCCTTCTTTCGCAAAGAGTGCACCGGCTGCTTTGCCAATGCCACCGGCACCACCGGTGATGATGGCGGTTTTGCCTTCGAGTCTGCCCATACGTACCCCGCTGAATATGATCGTTAGTCGATTAGATTTTGGCGATAGCCGCGTAGGCATCACTCAAATCGTTGATGAGATCATCCGGCTCTTCGATACCTACGGAAATTCGAATGAGTGAATTATCAATGCCCATGCTCGCGCGACGTTCCGGCCCCATCTCAAAATAGATTGTATGCGCCACCGGAATGGCGAGTGTTCGGTTATCGCCGAGATTGCTCGATTTGATGATCACCTTGAGTGCATTCAGGAACGCCCAGAGATCCACTTCATGGGAGAGTTCAAAACCGAAAAGCGCACCGGGATGGCGGAACAAATGCTTCGCCCGATGATGTTGTGGATGTGACTTGAGCCCAGGGTAATAGACGGCGTTGACCCAGGGCTGCGCCTCAAGAAATTCGGTCAGTCGCTGCGCATTTGCACATTGACGCTCCATGCGTAACGCCAAGGTTTCCGCACCGACAGCGATGTGATGGGCCGCTTCTGGTGCAAGCGCAGCCCCAAAATCCCTCAAGCCCTTTTTCTTGATCTGCTGGACGGCCCACTTCTGCGGATCACCCTGTTTGTAGATGTCGTAGAGGTTTTCGAATGATCGCCAGTCGAAAAGGCCAGTCTCAGTGATCGCGCCTCCCAGTGCGTTGCCATGACCACCTATGTACTTCGTCAACGAATTCACGATCAAGCTGGCGCCAACATTCTTCGGTTGGAACAGCCAGGGCGACGTCATGGTGTTATCGACGACATAAACCAAACCACGTTCTTTGGCCAGCACACCGATCTCTTCAAGGGCGGATACCTGCGTCACCGGGTTGGCAATGGTCTCTATAAAGATCAGTTTGGTTTCGGGTCTGATCGCTTCGCGCACTGCATCAACGCTCGTCGCGTCGACAAAACTGACGTCGATGCCTTGTGTCGTGAAACTGTTGAAGAGGCTGTTGGTATTGCCGAAGAGAAACGAGCTCGAGACAAAGTGGTCACCGCGCCGCAGGAGCGCAAACAGCATCGTGCCGATCGCAGCCATGCCGGTGCTGAAGCACACCGTTGCAACACCTTCTTCCATCCGCGTGACTTTGTTCTGTAAGGCTTCGACGGTCGGATTACCTTGCCGACCATAGGTGAAGCCGGGTTTTCGACCCTGGAAGACAGCCGCAAGATCACGCGCATCTTCGTAGCCGTACGTCACAGTGGCATGCACGGGCTTTTGCAAGCTCCCGTGCTCAATGGGATCTTGGCGGTCGCTATGAACGATTCGGGTGGTAAAGCCTTTCAAGGCAGTGATGATCGCTGGAAAAGGGGCGGGAACTATACGACAGCGCCCAGTCGGTCAGGAAGCGGTTGCCCCTTCCCGAATGGAAGAACCGGTCTCAGTTGGGAGCGTCGATTCGCTCGACGCCTCTGAAACCACGATTTCGGCAAAGGGATCTGCCTTGAGCATTTCGTACATCTGCGCAGCCGGCAGTGGTTCGGAGAAGATGAATCCCTGGACCTCAGTCACACCCTGCTCTCGCAGATAGGTGAGTTGAGTGCGGTTTTCGACCCCTTCGGCAATCAGATCGAGTTTGAGCCCACGCGACATCGCCACAATCGCATTAATGATGCTGGCCTCACCCTCACCTTCTTCTTAGCGGATATCGCAGACAAAACTGCGATCAATCTTGAGCGTATTCACCGGGAACTGTCGCAGATAGCTGAGTGAAGAATACCCGGCCCCGAAATCATCGATAGCCACGGTCACGCCGACTCCACGCAGCGTCTTGAGCTTCGGAAGAATCACCTACATATCCTGCATCAGGGTGTTCTCGGTGATCTCCACCTTGACCCGGGAAGCGTCAAGCCCAGCACCTCTGAGTGCTTCGACGATTTGTTCGACGAAGCCTTCTTTTTCGATCTGCGCTGCAGAGACGTTGACGGAAATACGAACATTGCCGACACCCGCGCGATCCCAGGCTGCGACGTCACAAAATGCGCGCCGCTGAACATACTCGTCCAGCTGAATGATGAGTCCGGTTTCCTCCGCTAGTGGCAAGAACTCGCCTGGAGAAACCATCCCACGTTCTGGATGCCGCCACCGAACCAGTGCTTCAACGCCTGTAATGCGGCCAGTTCGCAGACAGACCTGCGGCTGGTAATACACTTCAAATTCGTTACGCGTCAGACCATTACGCAGTTCGCGCTCGAGAATCAGGCGTGTGGAGAAGCGGTTGTTCATCTCGTCAGCAAAGAACTGATAGCCGTTCTTGCCGCGGCTCTTGATGTGATACATCGCGATGTCAGCGTTCTGAATCAAGGCATCCGCGCTGCTGCCACCTTCCGGATACATGGCGATGCCGATGCTGGCACCTACGAAAAGTTCATGCCCATCGATGACAAAGGGCGAATTGAGTCGATCGAGGATCTTGCTGGCGATCACGACGACGTCATCCCGCGTGCGGATCTCCGGTAGCAGCAGAGTAAATTCGTCACCACCAAATCGGGACAACGTGTCACCACGACGCAGGCAACTCTGCAGCCGATTGGCTACTGCCTTGAGAAGGCGGTCACCCATGCTATGACCGAGCGTGTCGTTCACGACCTTAAATCGGTCGAGGTCGAGGAACATTACAGCGAGCCGGGCCTTGTTACGTGAGCCCTGCGTGATCGCCAGTTCCAGCCGGTCCTTCAGCAATGCGCGATTGGGTAGGTGCGTCAGCAGGTCGTGGTAGGCCTGGAAGTTAATCACTTCCTGGGCTTCCTTACGTTCGCTGATGTCACGGATGGTGCCAAACGTGCCAATAAAGGTCTGACGATTGCGATCACGTGGATCGGTGTACACGCCCTGCGCGGTCAACTCGACCCAGATTGACTGAACATCACTGAATCGTGACCCGGGGCGCTTCAGTGTGCTGCGCAGCTTCAACTCAACGTTACGTGCGGAGCGTGAACCAACGCGCCGCTCATTAAAAACGTTGGTTGCAAGATCAAGGTATTCGGGGTCAACGAGCTCTGAAAAGTGCCTCGATATCAGATCGCGTTTATCAAACCCCAGCATGGGGGCGAGGCGGTCGTTGAGAAAAGTAAAACACCCATTCCGGTCGAGCATGTAAACGAGGTCGGGTGAGCTGTTGACGATGAACCGGTGTAGCTCCTCACTGGCACGAAGCTGCGCCTCCACATCCAGATTGCGATTTTCCAGTCGCACCTGGCGAAGTGCTGTTTCCATGGTGGCCACCAACTCCGCGGCGTCATACGGCTTCTTCACAAAGTCGAAGGCACCGCAGTGCAGGGCATGTTTCACACCGCTGAACGAAGCATCACCGCTGACCACGATGATTTTCGTATCAATCTTTTCGCGGGCGACGAAATCGAGCACATCGTGGCCGCTGACACCCGGCATGATCAGGTCGAGCAAGACGACGTCGTAGTTCTGATCTGCGAGGGCATCGAGCGCCGCCTGCCCACCCAACGCTTTTTCAGCGTTGTAACCGTGCAACGTGATGAGCTGATAGAGGCTCTCAAGAAGCTCGGGCTTGTCGTCCACGAGGAGAATGCGCGCATCGTGGAGCACTGGTTGAAGTGGCTCCACTGATCGAGGCAAGGCCGATCCCGTAGCTCCTTCCGCTCGATTCCTCGACGAGGCGGTTCTGGAGAACGTCTCAGCAGATGTGCGCGAAATATCGGCGCCGTTCATGCAGATTTGATCGCGGACGCTTTGGCTCGCAAGGGGTCACGCTGGGATTGTGAACAAAGTCGAGACGGTAAGCTACCAGCAGACGGAGTGAGCCCGGCGTTTTTTTGCGGCCAGCAGGAGGTGAATCAACATCGTCCATTCGGCTCGATGGCACTAGATCGACCACACATCCTCAGGTCGTCTATCCTCTCGTGCCTCGACCACAGCAAGACGCCTGTTCGCGATTGGTCGCCACTGGATGAGGTCTCGAGATATGGAAAAACCTGAAGTGTTTCGTTCCAAGGTTGATGCTTGGTTGCTCCTGGCTTTGTTCGGAGTACCAACTGCGCTGATTGCGGTAACAGCCGTTGTCGGTGCCGACAACCCACAATTGATCGTCATGGTGCTTCTGTTCTCCCTAATCCCGGAAGGGTTCGCGGTATGGCTTCTCATCGCAACCCATTACACGGTCGATGGCACGACCCTGCGAATCCGTAGCGGTCCGTTCCGCTGGGACGTGGACATTCCTGCATTACCTCCATCAAACCAACACGAAATCCCCTGTCGAGCCCGGCACTATCTCTCGATCGTATCGAAATCCGCTATGGCCACGGGCGAACCATCATGATTTCTCCTATAGACAAAGAGCGATTCCTGGCGACGCTCGAAAAACAGAGAGGTCCAAAACCCCCGGTCTGGTAAAGACACGGGTTCTCGCCGTATCCTCCTCCACTCCCTCATCCTCCGTATTTGGAGCTGATTGTGAAGTTCATTCCGGCATGCAGCTTGGTGCTGCTGACATTCGTTTCCTCCGCAGCGTCCGCAACGGGCCTCGCTACTTGTGATTCCGGCGACCCCGCCAATTGGAAACCCCAGGAGCAACTACAAGCCGATCTTGAGGCGAAAGGCTGGCAAGTGCGCAGGATCAAGGTTGATGGCGGATGTTATGAGGTTTATGCGGTGACCGATGAAGGCAAGAAGGTCGAGGCCTACTTCGATCCCCGTGATTTCGCACCGGTTGCGACCGAAGAAGACTGATTCCCGTGCGGATGGCTGGAACGTTCGTCTGGCCGCTGGCCATCCGCATTGGCCACTGGCTGCTGGTGGGCACGACTGTAACTTCCTGGTTAACCCGGCACGCTGAGGGCGTGTGGCATGAGTGGCTGGGTTATGCGGTACTCGTTGTCGTCGTTTGGCGCGTGGTAACGGGTGTCTTAGGTGAGGCGCCTTACGCATTCAATTCCTTCGTCGTCTCGCCTACGAAAACCCTGATCTACCTTCGCCAGCTACCCGGCTCCTCCGCCTCGCCCAATGCCGGTCACAACCCGCTAGGTGCCTGGATGGTGATGACCTTGTTGATGTTCTTGACTCTCGTGAGTTTCACCGGGTGGTTGTATACAACAGATCGATTCTGGGGCGTAGAGTGGGTCGGCAATGCCCATACGTTGTCATCCGATCTCTTGATCGCCGCAGTCGTTCTACACATTAGCGGTGTGTTGTTTGCCTCATGGCGTGAGCGGCAAAACTTGATCGCGGCGATGATTCATGGGCGCAAATCAGAAGCCCGTTAGCTCCATAAAACCCGATCCGATCCGATTGCCGTTTTTTTCCTGCATGTAGACAACCCCTTCCCAATAGGGAATTCGTGTGTGCATGCGTTGATCCTCAACCGCTGCGCGCAGAACCCAGGATTCATTGCCTATATCCAACACCCAGCCGACGGGCCACTCAGTGCCGTCGGGGTCTCGCCACTTCAGGTCCGGTTCAAGTTGAAAATCAGCGGCGTGCAGGGGCTGATATGACCCATCGGCTTGCACCATCACCCCATGATCAAAGGGATCGCGGCTGCCATCACGCCGACGCAGGCGGAATGCCATGACGCTGCGACCGTCATCGAGATGCAGGGCAAACCACGCCCAACCCATCTGTCCTTCGGCCAGCACACTTGTGCTCCACTCGTGATCAAGCCAGCCGAGGCCCTTCACCACATAGGTCTCTCCGTGCGCGACTAACGTGCCTGTCGCTTCAAGACGAGGCCAGGAGTAGTAGTACGACGCTTGCCCGGCACTCTTGCGAGAGAGGCCTGCGTCACCCTGCGGAATCAACGGTTGAGAGGCGGCCAGATCAAGTTCTATCTGCCAGTCGCCGGAGGCCGCCGCGAGATGGGCACCGGGGGTGTTGATGTGGAGCGACCAATCATCGAGGAACGCTTCCACGTTGTCGCCACCACGTTTAACACCGGCCAGCTGTGGATGGTCCCGTGACCAGCGCTCGAACGCGACGTGTTCTGCCCCGTCAACATCCGTCATGGCGAAATGCGCGAGCCAGACGTGCGTCAAATCCCAGGGGTTATCGGATACAGCGTTCGAGGGAGGTCGGATCGCCTGACGAAACAGTGTGAATTGCGCACCATAGGTGCGCTCGTCGGCATCTTCCAGGACCAGCGTGAGATACCACCACTCGCTGCGAAAGTTTCGATGCGCGCCGTGATCTTCAGGAAAAACAAAGGTGCGTTGCACGGTCGCGCGTTCAAACGCTGCGTCGTCTTCCTGACTGCCGAGCACTGTGCCCAGACGTACCGCACCTTCACCCGGCGGTACAGGCACTTTGTCGACTGGACCACACGCGGTGATGCCAAGCAGCAAAAGCAGCCGCGTAAGGATCTTCACTGACGTACTCCAGGGACGCGGGTAAGGCCTCCGGCCGCGCCCGCAACAAGTGCGGCGAGGATTGCCAGAATGACAGGCACCATCACGGGCGAGAACAGTAGTTGAAATCGAAGCGTCCATCCAAACGCGCGCGGGTTGACCTCACTGCAGAGAATGAAGCCGAGCCAAATCCCAAGGGGTATTGCGATCATGATGGCGGCGCCACCGACAACAAGCGCACGCACGAGGCTAGCACCGAGGTTAAATAGTCCTCCGGCACCTACCGCATCGAGAAGACGCCCGGTCGCCTGCTGACTCAGTCTGAAACCTGCGAGTGCGTTCAGGAGCGCGCCGGAGGCTATCAACAAGGCGAGCCAGGTCAGCGCATCGGAGGTCGCAAAGGTCCGATCAAAGATCGCAAGCGCACGAGCTCGAACTGCAGCACTCAGCGATACCTCGACGCCATCGATACGTTCCAACAACTGCAGCATGGCTTCAGGGTCAAGAGTATCAACGCTGAGACGCGTATACCTCGGATCCCGACCCACTAGCTGATGCGCCGCAGAAGCGTCAATCAACAGGCGCAAACCCGATTCACCATAGCCCTTGAACACATGCGCGATGTTATAGTTGATTTCCCCAACGCGTAGTTCTTCTCCAGCGCCTATATCAAGGACAGTCGCCAACGATTCATTGATCAGCACCTCACCGGTATTGAGCGCATTTTGATATCCATACCGCCCGGCGCGCTTCCGGTCGAAGGTCGTAAAACCGAGCACCACCGGCAATCCACGCACCCTTATGGATATCTCGCCGGAAAGTGACACGTCTTCAACACCTGACCAACCCGCAACGTCGGTCGCGAGTTGTCGCGCATCGATGTGCGAAGGAACTGTGACCAACACATCGGGTGCAAGGCGGGTCTCGAGCAACTCGGAAAACTCACTGCGGAAACTCTCTACCATCAGCCCGACGCCGATGCTGACCGCAACGGCCAACGCGAGCGCCGCACACGCGACGCCAAGGTCTTCAGGAAACCAACTCGCCTCACGAATACCGAGACGCATCCAGAGCGGACCACGGAGTGATTGAGCCACGTGTCGAAGCTTGCGCAACAAGGGCATAGCGCAGAACGCCGCAACCAAGGCGACCACGAGAATGCAGAAGAATATGCCGGCAAGACCGGATGATTTGAAGATCCAACCAGCAAGACTCGCAATCAACAGCCCGGCAACACCGACGGCCACTCCTTTCGTGCCGCGATGATCCTTCGGCCACTCGCGCCACCAAGCGATGCTGCCACCGACGATGGCGACACCCGTTCCGGCAATGAGAGACTTCAACAGAACTTCGCCCCCCGGAAAGACAATGTCAGTAAGAGGTGCGCCGAGCACGACGGACTGCAGAACGGCGGCGAGCCTTTCCCCGCAGACGATCCCCAAAAACGTCGCAGGTATCGCCAGCAAGAACAACGCGCCTATGAATCCAGCCGCGAGCAGGCGCATAGAAACACTGACTTCAAACAAGGATCGCAGCACGAGCTGTTGACGCCGGAGCCACACTGTAGCGGTCTGATACATCAGCAGCAGCGCCACCAGGAGAGACAATGAACCAAGTGCGCCCAGATTAAACAACACGGCGCGGATCAGGGCTTCGGTTGGCAGCTCAGTCGCCACCGGACGGACATCCAGTCTCGGCAACTGTGGCAGATCAGCGGCGGGTAGCCCTGCGGAAATTCCCGGCATGATGCGTTCCAGCCACACTGACAAACTGACAAACGAGGATTCCTGGGAAATCAAAATCGCATCGAGGTGTTTCGGTGATCTGCCTGAAATGCGAAACGCCGTCGACAGATCCACGAACACCACCGGCGTTGATGCTTCTTTGGCTTCGGACCGACGAGCCATGACCTGCAGCGGGACAGAACCCAACGCAAACACTTCGCCTGCTGCGTACGGTAGGCCCGTAACAATGGCCGGGGCACCCCGGAGTGAACCACTGAGGAGGTCGCCTCTGAATTCAGACGTTGGGGGTATTCCACCGCCATCGAGCACTGCGATCCAATCGGTACCTACGACGCGCACGCCATCAGCAGTAACAAACTCATGCAGCGGCATCAGTGACGTCACGTCGCGTAGCTCACCGTTACGCCAACGGAGACGCTCTGAGACGTAGTCGTCCATAGTGAGCCCATCTCGCGTCGCCACGTGCGTCACACCATCCAGCCATGCGGGGCGGGCTCCCGAAAGCGCTTCACCAATCCGTTCGCTAAGAATGTGCACACCGGCGATCGAAATGATGCCAATCACCACCCCCACGAAGACCGACACTGTCGATCCAGGTGCGGAACGCATGAATCGAAGCGTCGCCAGGACCAGCAAGCCAAGGGATATAGTCATGAATGCATAACGAGATCGATACGCCGGTCAGCACATTCTGCGAGCGACGCGTCATGGGTGGCCAGCAAAAGTGTCGCGCCTTCTGCACGAACCGCTTCAAACAAGAGCGCTGCGACCGTCTGCGCATTGCCCGCATCCAGGTTACCGGTAGGTTCGTCGGCCAACACGATCGAAGGCCGATGCGCGAGTGCGCGAGCGATGGCGACACGTTGACGCTCACCCCCCGACAACACCTCCGGAAAGGCGTTAAGGCGATCACCCAGTCCGAGTCGGCCGAGACGCGCCTTGGCATCGAACCAGTTCTTTTCCATACCATTGAGAGCCAGCGGCAAACGTATGTTCTCTTCAACTGTGAGCGTCGGCACAAGGTTGAAGAACTGGAAAACATAACCGAGGCAGCGGCGGCGATAACGCGTCGCCTGTGCGGCAGTGAGCGAATGCACTGCAATCAACTCTTCTGTGCGGCTTGGTCGGACCAGCACTTCACCGGCATCCGGTTTCAGCAATGCCGCGAGGATGTTGAGCAACGTCGATTTACCGGAGCCGCTTGGCCCCCACAACGCAACGCATTCACCAGGAAGCGCATCAAAATTGAGCCCATCCACGACTCGTCGCACGTTCTCCCCATCGCGGTAGGTCTTAACAAGTCCTCGAACGGAAACGGCGGGAGAAATGGGCTTCATCAGACCTCAAAGGTCGCGGATTGCAAGGATCAGCGCAACGACTGCATGCCATGGCCGTTCAGTTCTGGCGTCAACAATGGCAGATGTGTTTCTGCTGCAACGGCTTTCAGAGTTGACGCCACATCGGGAAAGTCGCGGATGGTGGTTAAAGTCATCCAGGTCGGATGAATCATTTGCCACTCATTGCGAGCCCTGCGAGCCAACGCTTCACTCGGCGTAATCCAGTCGGAGTCTGCCGTTTCGTCAGTGTCCGCAAGTGCATGTTGTCCCATGGGCATGGTGGTGACAAAGAAGCGGGTGTCAAAACGCTTTTCAACCGACGGTGGCGTGAGCCAATGGGAGAAATAGACGAGCTCGGTACAGGCCAGCACCAGGTCCTCGCGCACACAGAGTTCTGGCATCGACATGCGATTCGCAGCGAGCTCGGCGCGATAGGCCGCGAATCGCGCACGCTCATCGGGCTCGTCGAAGTCGAGGAGACAACCGGCTCGTTTCGCCAACAAAACCCCACATTCTTCGAAACACTCACGGATAGCTGCGACCCAGTAGCGCAAGCCACCTGCACCCACACCAAGATGCGCAGACGCTTGATGGTCATCGATGTCGGCGAAGCCAGGCTCGAGATGATCACCATCGTCCACCTTGCCTCCGGGAAAGACATGCAGATCCGGAAACACGACTCCGATGGGTCTTTTCACCATAAAGACCTCGGGGCCTGACTCATTGTCTCTGAGCAACAGAAGCGTTGCCGCCAGGCGGATGTTGCCTCTCTGAATGGGTTCCATCTGATATCACCCTGATATCGCGTGCTTGTCGAGGAACACTCACCATGCCTAAATGCCTGAGGGAGGGCAACGCCGATGACATCCAGTGAGGACAATCCTCGTTTCCCCGTGCTGCCGCCACGAGAAGATGAAGACGACGAGTTCGACAGGACGAAGCCTTACAGGTTCGTAGTGCGGCTACCTGCGGAAATGCGGGACAGGCTCGCGAAGGCCGCTGGCACCCATCGTCGTAGTATCAATTCCGCGATCGTGGCACGCCTTGAACAAACTTTCAGCGGCTTGCCGGGTGAGGCGGAATCAAGCCTTATCGAACCGCCGATGCAGGTTCCTCTCGACGCGCTGTTCCGGCGTACGCTGACCGAAGATGAACAGGTCATCATCCGGATGTTCAGACGGCTGTCGCAACCGAAACGACAGGCGTTGATTGATCTCTTGAAGTAACTACCCGGCGATACCGATGGCTTTTACGCTTGCACCTTACTTTCACCCAACTACGGTCATCTTCGTCGATGACAACGAGAGTTTTCTCAAGAGTCTGGATCTCGAGCTACCCGCACATTGGGCTTATCGCTCCTTTGCTGATCCAGAAATCGCCCTCGATTTCCTGAATCAGCCACCGCCACTTGCGCCATTGGTAGACCGCTGCTTCGTGCATTCGCGAGACAAGCTAGGCGGCCGATCGATGACGCTCGACATTGCCATGATCGAACAGGAGATCAACCACCTCGCTCGTTTCGCACGCAACTCCGTGGTCCTGGTCGATTACTCCATGCCGCTGATGAACGGGCTTGAGTTTTGTTCAGAACTGACAGATCCCTACCTGCAAAAAGCGATGCTGACGGGGGTAGCAGATGAGAAAGTGGCAGTGCAGGCGTTTAACGCCAAGCTCATCAATCGTTTCATCCCGAAGAACACGAGTCACTCCGTCAGCGACATCCTGGCGTTTTCGGAGGAGTTGCAACACGACTACTTCTCGCAGCACACCGTACGCCTGATCAACACGCTCGCACTCGATCCGCCTCTATTTTTGCTCGATCGAGATGTGGCGCGCTCCATCCGTCGATTGATGCAGAAGTACCGTATCGTCGAGTACTACCTGATCGATGAGCCACCTGGATTTCTCATGTTGCGTGCCGATGGCAGTGCAATTCGCATTCTGCTGGCCGGTCCGAAGGATCAGGCGCGTGCCTTGCGTGATGCCGAGTTCTTACAGGCACCACCACACATTCAACAAGCCCTGCGAGATGGCAACGTGCTTATGAGCTACACCGACGCGCCGCAGGACTATTCGCCTGGAGATTATCATTGGGCTGACAATCTGGTGACGGCGGAACCCGTTAAAGATGCAGAACAGTGGCGAGTAGGAGTTGTGGAAAATCCACCTGCGGATATCGACTACGATCCATCGAAGTGCAGCTACAACGCCTTTCTGGCATGGATGGAGAGTCGTCAGAACTAGCATCGTGGTCGACCTCTCGGGTCAACTCTCGAGTCATTTCTAGACCTATGGGGGATCAGCTGGCCGTGATCCCATAACGGGTACGAATATCCCGAGCATGCGCAGCTAACTGATCAAGCAGCTCCGGTGACAGTCCTTCCCCTCGCATGTTGGTGATCTCGGTTTCGAAGGTGTACAGCGTTTTCCACGGCACTTTTTCCGCACTAAGGCGCTCGCGGACATGTTCGGCCCAGATGGCCTGCTCTGCATTATCCATGGTCGCTGGGAACGAACGACCTTTGAGTCGTCTAACAAGTTCTTTTAGCCGCTTGTCGCGAAAGTCCATCACCGGCCACTCACCATCAGCCATGCGCTGCACAAACTGATCACAGCGCGCCCGGTCTTCGTCCTGGATAAAGCGGTCGTACAACGAGGCATCGACGTCTTCCGCTTTGCTGGTTCGTGGATCGGCGAACAGCTGGCCGATCTTCTGCAGGATGGCCGGCTGGGACAGTCGCCTTTTGCGGCTTTTAACGAGCGCCATATCGATCCGAGCCCGCTCGAGGTTGGTGGGTGTGAGCACACTAATATCAGCGACAAACGGACAACGGTTGAGGCGCACTTCTTTAAGGGGAGGATGCTCGTTCGATCCGGCGGTAAACAGCGCTTTTTTGAGATCAGCCTCGTCGCCACGAATCAGCGGTTCGATATCACTGCCGAGGTCCACAACAATAATGGAGTTGGCGTTCACGGGGTGTCGGCAAAGCGAAATCACCGGCGCCACGCGGTACCGCTCCTTCGGATACATGCCCGAGACGTGCACACAAATACGCTGAGCAAACGGCTCAAGCAGACGCCGCACGGTGCGTTTGTCACGTGATTCGAGGTAATACTCAAAGAGCTTCGGTTGTGCCTTGCGAATCAAGCGGGCGAGATCAACCGTCGCTCGCACATCCGACAACGCATCGTGAGCAGAGCCATGTTCGAGACCATTGGCGCGGGTCAGTTCTTCAAGCCGATACACCGGCCAACCCTCGGTATCCTTGGGCCACTCAATACCTTCGGGCCGTAGCGCGCCTGCCGCCCGAACAAGGTCAATGAGGTCCCACCGGGAGTTACCGCCACGAAACTCGCGGGCATACGGGTCACGGAGATTACGAAAGAGTGTGAAGCGGATGAACTCATCATCGAACCGGAGGCTGTTGTATCCGGCCGCACAGGTGCCTGGGACCGACAGCGCCGCGAGGATACGTTCAACCGCCTGCCACTCAGGCAGCCCGGAGTGGGTACGTTGAGGAGTGATTCCGGTAACAAAGGAGGCTCTCGGGTCTGGCAAGACGTCGTCAGCCAGCACCACGTCCGTCACGAACTCATCGCCTACCGGGTTGAGTTCCGCATCCGTGCGCAGGCCTGCGAACTGAACAATACGGTCCCAACGGGGATCAGTTCCGGAGGTTTCAAGGTCATACCAGTAGAAGGATGCGGTCACGGGTTTCCTTTTGGATGTCAACGGCGTTGCAAGCGCTGGGTCTTACTCGAATGTGTCCAGTCCCGCCCAAGTCGCCCGCCGAACCTCTACTGGCATTGTCGATGACTTTGTAGCCCGGCTGCCACCTCGAAATCGTTTTGATCTTCAGCGCCTGCCACGGTCTGCACATCATTCGCTGCCGCCGCAAGCCGCCGTAGTTCAGCCTCCCGTTTTGACGCTGGCAGTGTGGCGACGTGTTCCACTGCTTCAAAAAAAGCCCCCCAATCCCCACTTCCCCTCGCAAAAAAGACGGCAAACGCGGATCTATGGTGATCATAGGTACGACGCGCGGCGAGGTAAGCGTTATTCAGGCGAGAATCGATCACCTTGTCATAGCGCCCTCCGCCAAGGATGGATCGATGGCGCCGATAACACACCCGAAAGCGGTCGTAGGTACGGGTTCGTTCAAGTCGCTTGGCTGCCCGATCCAAGGCACCTGAATACACAGCCTGGAGGGCGTTTCGAAGTTGCAAGAGAAATACTCCGAAGCGCGCTTCCGCATCCTCATCGTTCAAATAACGGGTACGTTCTGCGTCGCGACCATCGAGCCAGGCAAGTGCACCCTGATGCCCTACAAAGGACGCCAGCGATTCGTTAAACACGGCATCACCCTTGACCCAGATCCGACCGTGGGTGAGCTCGTGAATCAACAAATTGGCTAGATGCCCGTCTGGCCAGGCGATGAAGGTATCGAGCAACGGATCACTAAACCAACCAAGTGTCGAGTAAGCCGGCACCCCACCGACATGAACGTCTGCGCCTTGGGCGCGAAGTGTCGCGGCGAGTGCATGCGCTTTTTCCGCCTTGAAAAAGCCCCGATAGGGGAGACATCCAACGATGGGGTAACACCACGTCATCGGCACCAGGGAGAACTCATCCGCAGCGACCACGTTGAAGACCACCGCCTCACGGCCGGTTTCGACAAAGGTGGAATACTGACCTTCGGGGCGAAGCCCCAGCGTTCTTTCAGCAAAGGTGAGGATGTCCTGCGCAGTCTGCAGCCGGGACCGAAGCACTACGGGCGTATCGGGATCGACGAGCACCTCGTTCAACGGCTCGCGTGCGAGCACTATCCGGGTTTGGCCGATCGCTGCCTGACCGTAATAACCCAGGGTTGAACAACCCGATAAGACCGCCATGAGTGTCATCATCAGCAATGGGGCGAAGGTCATTTGGCGGGTCATGAACGGCCCCGTATACTCCCTCTCCACCCGATTGATCCGTCTTCCATCATGTTGTTGCTGCGCGGCATCACCACCTTCGTGATCATCGTCATCGTCACCGTCCTGGTGTGCGCGCCCTTGTTTACGATGGCCATCGTTGCGTTGCTGATTCCTGGGCGTACTGGTGTGTACTTCCGAAGGCTCATGGAAGTATGGTTGTTCAGCTGGACCGGCTTCAATCGCTGGCTGTTCCGAGTCCTCGGAACCACGGAAATGCGGGTTGAATGGGAAGGCCAGGAAGGCGTGTCGAAAGACCAGTGGTATCTGGTGATCTCGAATCATCAAAGTTGGACCGACATCCTCGTGCTGCAGACAGTCCTTTGGAACCGACTGCCGCCTATCAAGTTCTTCACCAAGGCACAGCTCATCTGGATACCCTTCATCGGTTTCGGCATGTACGTTCTTGGCTTCCCCTATCTGAAACGCGCCACCAAGGCTCAGATCACCAAGAATCCTGATCTCAAAAACGCGGATCGCGAGAACATCCGCAACGCCTGCAAACGATTCCGGTTTTATCCCTCGACATTGCTCAATTTCGTTGAAGGTATGCGATTCACGCCGGAGAAACATGCACGCCAACGCGCCGCCCATCAGCACCTCCTCAATCCGAAGATCGGTGGTCTCTCCTATGTCGTTGCAGAGATGGGGCAATCCCTACACCGACTGGTGGATATCACCATCGCGTATCCTGGACGCACCCCCAGCTTCTGGGATTTCATCCAAGGCAACTGCCCACATGTGGATGTACACATTGCCGCGCTGCCCTTTCCAGAGAGCATCACACAACAAGCCGACGAACGTGCGCAGCGACGCCTCCTCGTGGCGTGGATCGATGAGCGTTGGCGATTGAAAGACCAGCGCTTGGACGCCTATCGTTCTGGACCTTCCAGCGAAAAAGTAGTCGCATTACTTGGCACTCAGGACGAAGCTGCTCGCGACCGCTCTGCCGCCGCTCAGACTTGAGCGAAGGGGACTCTGATTCATCGGATATTTTCGTCAGAGCTAGGAGTCTGCGCGGCGGAAGGAAATCGCGGATGTGCAGTAAATCCGCGATTTTCTGGAGGGACGACCAACGCAACTCTGGCGGAAACAGACATCAAGCACAGGCCCCTTGATGTACCTCGAACATTTTCGCTTCTCCCGGGAACCGTTCTCAATCGCCCCGGATCCAGGATTCCTCTATCTGAGCGCTGGCCACAATGAAGCCTTTTCGCACCTGGAGTACGGGCTCTCTCATGGTGGCTTCGTACTCATCACGGGCGAAGTAGGTACCGGCAAGACCACTCTGCTGCGTAACTTGGTACGCGGCACACCCGATCACATGGACATCGCCTTCATCCTCAATCCACGGCTCACGGCCAAGGAATTGTTGGAAACCATTTGCGATGAACTCGGAATCCAATACGACCGCACCGCCACGGTGTCGATCAAACACTTTATCGATCTCCTGACGAGGCACCTGTTACAAGCCCACCGCGCGGGGCGCAGCACCGTGCTCGTCATCGACGAAGCACAAAATCTTGCTCCCGGTGTGTTTGAGCAAATTCGCTTGCTGACCAATCTCGAAACCGACGAACGCAAACTCTTGCGCATCATCCTCATCGGTCAACCTGAACTGGACGAGATGTTGGCCAAGACAGAACTGCGACAACTTTCACAACGTACACCGCAAGGTACAAGCTGCTTTCGTTGGACGCCGCAGAAACCGTGGCCTATGTGGTCCATCGGCTGAGTACCGCAGGTGGGCGGGCAGGAATCTTCAGCGACGCCGCCGTGCGGATACTGCACAAGCGAACCGCTGGAATTCCAAGGCTTATCAACATCATCGCTGATCGCGCGCTACTCGGAGCTTATGCACGAGGAGTGTACGAGGTTGACGCAGATATCGTTCGGCAGGCAGCACAAGAAGTACTGCCAAAAACACCGACACCCTGGTCGATCCGCAACCTCATCGGTTGGTTATTCACAATTACGGCTGCCAGCCTGGCTGTAGTACTGCTCATGCGTCTAAGCGCTAACAACGAAGTTCAGGTGCGCAACGAGCCACCGACTTCTCTCGAAATCCCGGCAGACGCCACCGGTCCAGTCCCAGCAACTGAGCAGGATCCGATTTTGACCCCGTTGGGTGAAGCCGCTGCAGAAGATCTCAAGATCAGCCGGCCGCCGATACCCGCTGGGTCTTTGCAACGCAGCACCTACGCGGCCTTGTTCAAGGCTTGGGGGGTACCGTACGACAGCGATGAGTCCGTGGCACCTTGCGAATTCGCACAGCGGGTCAAACTGTTATGTGGTTCGCGTAGTGGTACGTGGGCAGACATCGCGTTATTGGATCTGCCGGTGATTCTCGAACTTCAGGATGGCGAGGGAGCGCCGTACTTTGCTGCGATGACCCGGGGTAACTCCACACGCATGACGTTGGTGGTCGGCACGCAGACGCTGCAGGTATCCGCAGAAGACCTCAAGACATTGTGGTTTGGAAACTTCAGCTTCTTCTGGCCACAACCTCCTCTACATCAAGACCTTTTGCAAAAAGGCGACCTGCAGGACGGTGTCGCCATTCTGCGAGACCGATTAGAGCGCGCCCTTGGCCGCCCAATCTCCTATACCATCAGCAACCTGTTTGACGAAGAATTGGCCAAGGCATTAACAGAATTCCAGAAACGGGAAGCACTGCCACTAGAAGCCGTAGCAGGTCCAATGACTTGGGTTCGCCTGACGAGAGTGAATGCGAGCCGGCCACTTCCTAGCCTCCGGGAACCCGATCCACCATCGTAGGAAACCTGAGCCAAACGTCACTGATCATGTCCTTTATCGTTGAAGCTACTCGCAGACAACAACAGGAAACCGTCCCCATGGAAGCGGCGAGCCTGGCCTTTGACAGGGTCCGACGGTGTGAGCAGCGTATCTGGTGGGTGATCGGTGTACTCACGGCGACCGGCGTCATACTGACGGCGGCCATCATCATCAAATGGTTTGTGCTCTCTCCTGCCGAATCTCTGGGCGACGCTGCCGTCGGTTCACCAGAAGAGGGCGTCGTCGTGTCTTCCGTGAAGAACGTTGGCTCTGACACGTCTTGGTATCAGCCCGTCGAAAGGGTCGAACCGGCACCCGTCGAAAACTCAATCCTCGACACACCTGGAGCCATCAACAGCGAATCAAGCAGCGAACAAGTCGTCGAGCGCGAAGTTATCAAAGTGCCGCCTGAAACCCGCTCGCCGATGGCTTTGCAGGCGGCTCCAGAGGAAGCACAGCAGACCTTGCTCGGGTTTGAATATTCCTCCCACCTGTATACGTCTACTCCGTCAAAACGATCCCTTTCCGTGGAAGGCAAACGGATGCGTGAAGGGGAAGTGATGGGTGACTGGATGCTTGCGGAAATTACTCAGGAAGGTGCCGTCTGGGACAATGGTGAGATCATGGTTGACGTCCCTGTACTCGACCTGTGGCAGTAAGGTAGTGCGGTCAGCTGCTTTGCAACGCAAACACTCAGAATTAGGTCAGCCGTTCACCACCCTGCCTGCCTTCTCATGCATCTTCGCGCCAATGAAGATACTGACGATGTCTGTGTCGATGAGGCCACGGCGTGCTTCATCTTCAAGAATCGCCGCTGCCTGATCGGGACTGATCGACGACTTGTAAGGTCGATCCATGGCCGTTAACGCATCGTAGATGTCACAGACGGCCATCACCCTTGCAGGCAGTGGAATCTGCTCGCCAATCAGACCATCCGGATAACCACTGCCATCTAGTTTTTCGTGATGGGCGCCGTCGATCGCCGGAATCGCCGCAAGTTCAGGCGGCCACGGCAATACCGTCAAAAACTCCTTGGTGTGGACAACGTGCGACTGGATCTCGCGTCGCTCGTTAGGCGTCAGTGAACCCCTTTGAACGGACAATGCCAGGAGATCGTCATCTTCAATCAACCCGGAGAACGTTCCATCAATATCCAGGAAGCGCTCCTGGCGAACCTCCAGCAGATGTCGGAAGTCACCGTCTTCGAGCACACTCGGACTGTTCGCACATTGCACCCAGGTCCAATAGTCATCGAGTCTTGATAACTGCTTCTCGAGATCACGATGCACCCGGCGCCTGGACATATCGAGATCGACCGCCTCGTGGTGCAACAAGTGCAGTTCCTTTTCCAACGCACGACGTTTCAGTCGTTCACGCTGCAGTTCAAACCGATATCGAAGCATGCTGAGGCGATCAGGCGTTAGCTTGTTCGCTTTTAGAAGCACTTGTTCGCGAACCCCGATCTTTCCGAAATCGTGCAGCAACGCGGCATAACGAACTTCACGTGTCTGTTCGGCCGTGATGATCAGATCGCGAAACCGGGCAACCCCAGATTTCGGCAGCAGTTCGAATAAGGCCACAGTCGATTCAGCAACCCGAAACGAGTGACCACTCGTTGAAGGATCTCGCTGTTCGATGGTCTTGACGCTGGCGCGGACAAATCCCTCAAACAGCTCGTTGATATTGCGTACGAGCGCGTTGCGTTGAATAGAGATGGCTGCCTGACTCGCAATGGCTCGGAGCACTTCAGCGATTTCCCCGTCGAACTCAACAGGTTGCCCCTTACGATCCAGCCGATTCACAAATTGCAGCACCCCAACCACCTGATTACGGTGATCCCGCATCGGCACGACCAGCATAGAGCGCATGCGGTAACCCATCCGCTCATCAAACGAGCGGTTGAGGCGATAGGGTAAGTCGGGTGCGAGCTCGTAAACGTCGGTGATGTTGAGTTGTTCACCGCTGGTGGCGACGTAACCAGCAATGGAGGCTGCGGTCATAGGCAGACGCGTCTCTACAAACGGCACCGGGAAAGCGTCGTTCTGCGCGAGTTTAAAAACCAGCGCGGGCAGCTCAGAAGTTCGATCAACCAGATATAACGAACCACCTTCGCAGCCGCCGATCTTGCGTGCCTCAGAAAGAATGGTCTCAAGCAGCGCGTCGAGGTCGAGTTGAGTGGAAAGTTGTGCGCCAATCTCAGAGAGCTGATGCAATCGCTGGCGACGCATCCCAACCTCAGATGCGAGTTGCGTAACTTTCTGATTCCGTCGCCAATGCGCTTCACTGTGACGCAGCAGCTGACGAAGTTGTTCTTCTGAAGCATTCGGCCCAACGTGAATGTCAGCGTCGGAATCCACTTCGAGGGCGACAAAAAGTGCATACGGGAGGAGTATTCGTGAGCCGGCAGCTGCCGATTCATCATCCAATACAACCAGCGCAACCGTATCGCGATGATCTTCGCTTAACGATTCATCTGGACTGAGGACCTGCCAATCCTGTGCGCGAGCCAGAGTTGCCAGGGTGTTGTTGGGTATTTGATGGATGCAAAGCGAGGGGTGCCGGTCCACGGATGGCATCGCATCTTCCAATGACTTCGATGTCGTCAGTATGCCCGCCGGTGCACCTTCACAAGCTGCAGTACGTCACATTTCGCCGCGGCCCGAGCGACAAACTGCGCAGATACGACGTCAATTCAATGGCGGCGCCGTAACCTGTCGCTCAAGCGTATTCATACGATTGCTCATCTGCGCTCGGAACGCGTCGATCGCATTGATCGCGTCTTCGTTTTCTTTCATGCGCCGGTTGAGATCGTCGCGCATCGCCCCAAGCCCTTTCTGCTGGGTGTTGAACTTTTCTACAAGATCTCGCTGCGAATCAACGACCTGCTGAAACTGCAGCTCCATGGCTGCCAGCTGATCAGTGAGTTGTCGCATTTGGCCGAGACCTTGTTCCGCTTTGTCCACCTGCACGCCTTGTTCACGCAATCGCGCTTCGATAGCGGAATCGGTTTTTTGCAACGAAGCAACGTTGGCCGCCGCCTGGTTGATCATACGTTCGTGTTTGTCCTTGACCACAGCCCAGATCTTGCGTGTTTCTGACTCCCAGAAGCTCATCTTCTCGTTCGTTTGGTCACCCGTTTCGCTCAGCGTTTCATCCGTCATGCGCAGTCGATCTTCGAGGACCTTAATACGTGCGTCAGCCTCGACCAACATCGTGTTCTGCTGATCCAACAGGTTCTTTTGATTGAGGATGAACCAACCTGCTGCGAGTAGCCCTGCGATCAGAATCGCCAGCGCGATGTTGACGCCCATCCCCCCTCGTGAAGTGGTGTCGGCTCGAGGCGCAGCTCCGCCTGCGGGACGGCGCTCTGGGCGATAGTCGCGCTCGCCTGCTGTGCTGAGTGAACCGGTGGAGGGATCTTGTCTTTCTGCCATCTTTGTCCGTCCGAGAGGTGGTCTATCCGAGACGCGGGTCTTGAAGGGCGCGCTATTGTCTTTGCTTACCCCGGAAAAACAAAGGGCCTGCGAATTCGCAGGCCCTGATTACGCCGACCGAAGTCGACTACAGGAAGGAAAGGATGGCCCAGAGCACAACCGCTAGGCCAGCACCACAACCAATGACACCGTTAACGGTGACCATGGGGCCTTGTTTGCCAAACAGCGCATTCGCTTCCAGTGCAGCGAGGATGACCAGTGCGATGATAAACGCTGTCATCTTTTCGCTCAGTGCGCCTGTCGGCTGATGGGCACTGGTGACCATGAAGAGCAGCATGCCGATCGACAACATCGTATTGGTACGCGATGCCAAAGCTGCCTTGGGAGCAGCAGCGGCGGCACCAGGGTCAGCCTGGCCACCCGCGGCCACCTGCTGGTTCGAGTTGACGATGATCTTCTGATTCGGCCAGATGATCAGCCAAACGTTAAGAAACATCAGCGTTGCCATCGTTGCGCCCACCGCGATATCGACCGTAAGGCCCATCATCCGCGCGTGAAGCAACAAAAGACCGGTGATGAACGTGAACATGGCTGCCCAACGGAACCACCACAATGCCCGCGGTACCAGCTTGGAAAACACATCTACCTTCGCGGCGGCTTCACCGACCTTCATGTATTCCGTTTGCACGAAATTGAAGTAATACAAAAGACCGATCCAGCAGATGCCGAACAGGATGTGCAGGTACCGGAAAAAGAAGTCCAAAGCGTCCATATCGTCCCCCTCGCATAGACTTATTATTAGAGGATCCAGACTATAACGAAAGGGCTTCGGGGGTGCCAAGGATATCGGCCCTGCGTACAACTTCGGCGAAGTGCACGCCTATAAAACAAAAACCCCGACCGAAGCCGGGGTTTCAGGAGCAGAGTGGTGCGAGGCCCTTCTTACATCATGCCGCCCATGTCGGGCATGCCACCGCCACCCGGCATTGCCGGCTTGTCTTCCGGCAACTCGGAGACCATGGCTTCCGTGGTGAGCATCAAACCCGCTACTGATGCAGCTGCCTGCAATGCAGTGCGCGTGACCTTGGCTGGGTCGAGGATACCCATGGCCAACATGTCACCGTATTCACCGGTGGCTGCGTTATAGCCATTGTTACCTTTGAGGCCACTGACCTTGTCCAGCACAACGGAGCCTTCGGCACCGGCATTGGCTGCGATTTGACGCAGCGGTGAGGACATCGCACGCATCGCGATCGCGACGCCGACGTTCTGGTCCTCGTTGTCACCTTTGACCTTCTTGACCGCGTCGATAGCGCGAACCAGCGTTACGCCGCCACCAGGTACAACACCTTCTTCAACTGCAGCGCGAGTCGAGTGAAGCGCATCTTCAACGCGTGCCTTTGACCCAACAACGGGCACG